>OGOQ01000870.1_pt1 | contig 26460 bp, 25 predicted proteins | sample 1552691 | NCBI WGS metagenome assembly OGOQ01 (sample SAMEA2580209, study PRJEB22360) | human gut metagenome | biome: human gut; feature: human-associated habitat; material: faeces | place: Denmark | collected 2008/2010
CCGGCGGCCGCGAGTAGCACGAACGGCGGCCGCAAATCGATAACTTGTTCTTATCTCTGTTCAGACAGCCTGTCAGTTACGTATTTCCGCGCCTCCGTTGGCGTATTTTTCCTGTAATTTCAAATACCTGATAATAAGGAGTTTATGGAACTAAGAGTGAAGTCGGGTGAAGTAAGAGTGAAGTGGAAATTTGGAATTTCATGCAAATCTGCTTTAACTTTGTAGGCGAACTAAAAACAGCAACTGTCGGTAATTTACCAACTGAACGTGCAGTCGAAGAAGAAGTGAGGTGGGGCTGGCTGAAATATAATAAATTTCAGAGATACCAAAAGCAAGACAGAAAATCTCGACCTCTACCTCTATATAAAGCGCCTATGAGTCTGGCGTGATGCGGCAGGTATGGGAGATTGCGGATGCCTACTCATTATATATATGTAGGAGGCATTCTGATGTTTCTGTCTTACGGCATCCCGTTGGGTGGGGTGTTCAAAATACAGAAAATTCAAGGTTGGTAAAGAGGTGCCAGCGCTCCCAGCTTGCAAAAGCCAATAAATAAAATGAGCATGGAAACAGAAGATTATATCTCAGATTTTATCAACTACCTGAAGGTGGACCGCGGGATGTCTGTGAACACCATCGCCACCTATCATAGCGATTTGCGCTGCCTGGAGTGTTTTCTCAGAAGCCAGGAAGAACAGTTGGATTGGACACTGGTTGACCGCGACCGCGTGCGCCTTTGGGTGGCCAGCCGTATGGAGAAAGGCGTGAAGCCCCAGACCATCAAGCGGTCGCTAAGCTCCCTGCGCACCTTCTTCCGCTACCTGGAGATGCGTGATGTCATCAGTGTCAATCCGATGTCGCTCATCCCCAATCCCAAAACGCAGCGCGTCCTCCCCTCATACGTCCGCCAGGCAGAAATGGACCGTCTCTTCGATGAGGTGCATTTCGAAGATACCTATATCGGCCACCGCGACTATATGATTTTGCTCACGTTCTACACCACAGGCATTCGCGTCTCCGAACTCTGCGGCCTTGACGTGGCAAGCGTCAGTATGGACCGCATGGAACTTCGCGTGCTGGGCAAGCGCAATAAACACCGCGTCGTGCCCTTCGGCAAGGAACTCGCAGAATGCCTTGCCACCTATCTGCAGCGGCGAGAAGCATGGTGCGGATTTCCAGACGGTGCCCTCTTTCTCAACGAAAGGAAGGGGCGGGCGAACTCATCGCAGGTGAGGAAAGCCGTCAAACGCCGTCTCAGCCTCGTCACAACGCAGCGCAAGCGCACCCCGCACGTTCTCCGCCACACTTTCGCCACCGTGATGCTCAACAACGGCGCCGACCTCGAAGCCGTCAAAGACCTCCTCGGCCATGAAAGTGTGGCCACCACGCAAATCTATACGCACACCACCTTTGAAGAACTCAAGAAGGTTTATGAGCAGGCACATCCCAGAGAGAATGACAAGTAGTCTGCGCTTTTCGCCCCCTTTCTGGCGGGCGACAAATGGCACGAATCCAAAAAAAAGAAAAATCGAGAAAATAATTCCGTTTTTCCTTGGCGGCGCGGCAAACATTGACTATATTCGCTTTTGAAAAGCAACAAGCCGCAGGCGACAGACAAACTGCCATTGAGAGTGCCCGCTACGGGCCAGAAGAGCGGCGAATATTCACTAACCCAAACCCCTTCCTCGAGAAGGAATAAAAAAGGAGGTCTATATGGATATCAGAATTCAGTCAGTACACTTCGACGCAACCGAAAAACTGCAAGCATTCATCGAAAAGAAAGTCGGGAAGATTGCCAAGAGCTGCGATCAGGCTGCAGGCGCAGAAGTAGTGCTCAAGGTGACCAAGCCAGAAACTGCCATGAACAAGGAGGTGCAAGTGCGCATCAACGTGCCGGGAGGAAACTTGCATGCTGAAAAAACAAGCGACACTTTTGAAGAGGCTATTGACCTGTGTGTCGATGCTTTACAGCGCCAGTCAGAAAAATACAAGGAAAAACATGTGGCTAAATAAAAAAAATATGCCAAAAGTTTTGCGCGTATAAAATAAATGTCTAACTTTGCAGCCGTTTGAAAGTCACACTTGCTTACGACTGCAAAGTTGACGCTTCACGGGCAAATACCAGAGTGGCCAAATGGGGCAGACTGTAAATCTGCTGGCTTACGCCTTCGGTGGTTCGAATCCATCTTTGCCCACCATTCTTTTTTTTATTCTTGCGGAAATAGCTCAGTTGATAGAGCACTAGCCTTCCAAGCTGGGGGTCGCGGGTTTGAGCCCCGTTTTCCGCTCAACTTTTTAGTTTGCTGTTATAGCTCAGCGGTAGAGCACTTCCTTGGTAAGGAAGAGGTCGTGAGTTCAAGTCTCACTAACAGCTCTCTTATTTGTGAAGAACAATCCAAATTAGCAATTCATTCATAAAAAAATAAATAAAAGCTATGGCTAAAGAGAAATTTGAACGTACCAAACCGCATGTAAATATCGGTACGATTGGTCACGTAGACCACGGTAAGACTACTTTGACTGCCGCTATTTCTAAGGTGCTCCACGAGCGTCTCGGAACTGGTGAAGATGTTAAGTCTTTCGATCAGATTGATAATGCTCCTGAAGAAAAAGAGCGTGGTATTACTATTAACACTGCTCACATCGAATATGAAACTGAAAAGCGTCACTATGCTCACGTAGACTGCCCGGGTCACGCCGACTACGTTAAGAACATGGTTACTGGTGCTGCTCAGATGGACGGTGCCATCATCGTAGTTGCTGCTACTGATGGTCCGATGCCTCAGACTCGCGAACACATCCTTCTCGCTCGTCAGGTGAACGTTCCTCGTTTGGTTGTTTTCTTGAACAAGTGCGATATGGTTGAGGACGAGGAAATGCTCGAACTCGTTGAAATGGAAATGCGCGAATTGCTCGAACAGTATGGCTTCGAAGAGGATACTCCTATCATTCGTGGTTCTGCTCTCGGTGCTTTGAACGGTGTTGCTAAGTGGGAAGATTCTGTAATGGAATTGATGAACGCTGTTGACACTTGGATTCAGGAACCGGTTCGTGACGTTGAAAAGCCTTTCTTGATGCCTGTTGAAGACGTATTCTCAATCACTGGTCGTGGTACTGTTGCCACTGGTCGTATTGAAACTGGTGTCGTTAAGGTTGGTGACGAAGTTCAGATCCTTGGTCTCGGTGAAGACAAGAAGTCAGTTGTAACTGGCGTTGAAATGTTCCGCAAGCTCCTCGATGAGGGTGAAGCTGGTGACAACGTAGGTCTTCTCCTCCGTGGTATCGATAAGTCTGAAGTTAAGCGTGGTATGGTTATCACTCACCCGGGTGTTATCACTCCGCACAAGAAGTTCAAGGCTTCTATCTACGTATTGAAGAAGGAAGAAGGTGGTCGTCACACTCCATTCGGTAACAAGTATCGTCCTCAGTTCTACCTCCGCACTATGGACTGCACAGGTGAAATTCACTTGCCAGAAGGAACTGAAATGGTAATGCCTGGCGATAACGTTGAAATCACTGTAGAATTGATCTACGCTGTGGCAATCAACGTTGGTCTCCGTTTCGCTATCCGTGAAGGTGGTCGTACGGTAGGTTCTGGCCAGATTACTGAAATTCTTGACTAATACCTTTCCTATAAGGATTAATCAATAAAAATGGATTCTCGCGTTTCTGCGAGAATCCATACTTACGGGAATAGCTCAGTTGGTAGAGCACTGGTCTCCAAAACCAGGTGTCGGGAGTTCGAGCCTCTCTTCCCGTGCTAATACAAAAAGCAATGTTTAAGAATATATATCTATATTGTAAAGATTCTTATGAAGAACTAGCTCATAGAACCACGTGGCCAACACGTAAGGAGCTAACTCATAGTGCGATTGTCGTTTTAATTGCTTCCGTGATAATCGCAATTGTGGTGTTTGCCATGGATAAGGTCTTTGAAACTCTCATGCAACTTATTTACAGCATTAAATTCTAATCTCACAATGGCTGAAGTTGAAATGCAATGGTACGTTTTGCGTGCCGTTAGCGGAAAAGAAGCTAAGGTGAAGGAGTACATTGATGCAGAAATTAATAATGGCCGCCTTGGCGGTCATGTTTCGCAGGTGCTCATTCCAACCGAAAAGGTCGTTCAGATTCGCAACGGTAAGCGCATCGTCAAGGAGCGCAATTATTTGCCAGGCTATGTCTTGGTTGAAGCGCGCTTGGTTGGTGAAATTGCCCATGAACTCCGCAACACCCCGCAGGTGCTCGGTTTCTTAGGCGGTCTTGACCATCCTACGCCTCTTCGCGCCAGTGAGGTGAACAGAATTTTAGGCAAAGTTGATGAAATGGAGGTGGATGCAGTTGATGCAGAAATCCCATTTGTTGAAGGGGAATCTGTCAAGGTTAGCGACGGTCCTTTCAGCGGGTTCACCGGTGTCATCGAAAAGGTTGACGCTGAGAAGAAGAAGGTTACGGTTACGGTCAAAGTGTTTGGCCGCAGCACGGGCTTGGACCTTGGTTTTACGCAGATAGAGAAGGAATAACGGTTGCTGTTACGAACCTCCGTTGACCTTCATACAATTTAAAAATAAAATATTACAATGGCTAAAGAAGTTGCTGGATTAATCAAATTACAGATTAAAGGTGGCGCTGCAAATCCTTCCCCTCCCGTAGGTCCTGCCTTGGGTTCAAAGGGTATCAATATTATGGATTTCTGCAAGCAGTTCAACGCCAGAACTCAGGAGAAGGCTGGTAAGGTATTGCCAGTTGTTATCACTTACTATAATGACAAATCATTCTCATTCGTAGTTAAGACTCCTCCTGTAGCAATTCAATTGCTCGAAGCAGCCAAGAAGAAGAGTGGTTCCGCTCAGCCTAATCGTACTAAGATTGCTGAAATCACTTGGGATCAGGTTAAGGCTATCGCCGAAGACAAGATGCCAGACTTGAATTGCTTCACTATTGAATCTGCCATGAAGTTGGTAGCAGGTACTGCCCGCAGTATGGGTATCACAGTTAAGGGAGACTTCCCTGGTTAATAATTAACTTCAATTTTTGAACTGAACATGAGTAAACTGACAAAAAATCAGAAGTCTGTAGCTGGCAAGATTGAAGCAGGGAAAGCTTACACTTTGAAGGAAGCATCTAGCTTGGTTAAGGAAATCACCACGACTAAGTTTGACGCCTCTTTGGATATCGACGTTCGCCTCGGTGTTGACCCTCGTAAGGCCAATCAGATGGTTCGCGGCGTTGTATCTCTGCCAAATGGTACTGGCAAGACAGTTCGTGTGCTTTGCCTCTGTACGCCTGATGCAGAAGCTGCTGCTAAGGAAGCAGGTGCAGATTATGTAGGTCTCGATGAATATATCGAGAAGATCAAGGGTGGTTGGACTGATATTGATGTAATCATCACTATGCCAGCTATCATGGGTAAAATCGGTGCTCTCGGCCGTGTTCTCGGTCCGCGCGGATTGATGCCTAACCCTAAGAGTGGTACTGTTACCATGGATGTTGCCAAGGCAATCCGTGAGGTTAAGCAGGGTAAGATCGATTTCAAGGTTGACAAGACCGGTATCGTTCACACTTCAATTGGTAAGGTTTCTTTCACTCCCGAGCAGATCTTCGGCAATGCAAAGGAATTCATCGCTACCATCAACAAGTTGAAGCCTGCTGCTGCCAAAGGTACATATATCAAGAGCATTTATCTTTCCTCCACTATGAGCAAGGGTATCAAGATAGATCCCAAATCTGTTGACGAAATCTAAAATTTGACGGCAAATCATGAAAAAGGAAGATAAAGGTTTGATCATCGAGCACATCGGTGAAACATTAAAAGAATATGCTCACTTCTACCTGGTTGACGTAACCGGTATGAACGCTGAGGCTACAAGCAATTTGCGCAGAAAGTGCTTTGGCGCAAACATCAAGATGCTTCTCGTGAAGAACACCTTGTTGCACAAGGCTCTCGAAGCTGCTGAATTTGACTTCTCTCCGCTCTACGGCTGCTTGAAAGGCACGACGGCTGTCCTCTTCTGTGACACTGCCAACGTTCCTGCAAAGTTGATCAAGGAAGAAGGTAAGAGCGGCGTTCCAGCCCTCAAGGCTGCTTACGCTGAGGAAGGTCTCTACGTAGGTGCTGATCAGCTTGATACGCTCTGCGCTATCAAGAGCAAGGCAGAAGTTCTTGCCGAAGTTGTTGCATTGCTGCAATCTCCTGCAAAGAACGTTATCTCTGCACTCCAATCTGCAGGCCAGACTATCCATGGCGTGCTGAAAACTATGGGCGAGCGCCCTGAATAATCGGATATATCCGTACCAATCAAACTGAATAAAAACAATAAAAATACATTACGAAAATGGCAGATATCAAAGCTATTGCTGAAGAATTGGTAAATTTGACAGTGAAAGAAGTAAACGAGTTGGCAACGATCCTGAAGGACGAATATGGTATTGAACCCGCTGCTGCAGCTGTTGCTGTTGCTGCTGGTCCCGCTGCTGGTGGCGCTGCTGCCGCTGAGGAAAAGACTGCTTTCGACGTTGTTTTGAAGAGCGCTGGCTCTGCAAAGCTCCAGGTTGTTAAGGCTGTTAAGGAAGCTTGCGGCCTCGGCTTGAAGGAAGCTAAGGACCTCGTTGACGGTGCTCCTAGCAAGTTGAAGGAAGGCGTTGCTAAGGAAGAAGCTGAAGCATTGAAGAAGGCTCTCGAAGAGGCTGGTGCTGAAGTAGAACTCGCTTAATAAGCTACCTCATATTTATTGGGTTAAGGATCCTCTGATAGAGGGTTCTTAACCTTTTTGTGTCTATAAATTAAGTCAGATTAGAACTTCTTTTTTAGGGATGTTTGGGGATGCCGATGTGGCTGGCGCCTTGCGCTCTTGCTCTGCTTTTCCGCTGGCGTTTCTGCTTCGCATTCCTGTTCGCATTCAGATGTTTTGTTGGATCGGCTGATGCCGGTTCATTGTTCCTCCCCGACACATTTCGCAAACAAATGGTTCGTGGGGGCTTTTGTGCAAAAAAAATACAGGGCAACGGCTGCTGTTTCGCGAGAAAACAGCCTGCGTCTTTCCATTTACTACAGCTTGCTTGGTCTTGCTTGCTTGGTCTTGTCCGCTTGGCTTGTTCCATTTCGTACGTGGCGAGCGTTTCCAGCATAGCATGCAACACATATATAAGCCTCATTAAAGCATGGTGCCTATATGATAATGGAACACCCGCTCTTTTGCACAACGCATTTCCAATCGGTGAGCGCCGCCCGAAATGAAGTTCTCATCCTAAATCATATTTTTCACGAATGTCTTCCAGAGTTATTAACCAACGTGTAAACTTTGCCTCTGTCAAGAATCCGATGCCTTATCCGGATTTCTTGGACGTACAGTTAAAGTCTTTCAAAGACTTCCTCCAGCTTGATACGCCATCGGAGTTGCGTAAGAACGACGGTCTGTACAAAGTTTTTGCCGAGAATTTTCCTATCGCAGACACTCGCAACAACTTTGTGTTAGAGTTCCTCGATTATTATATCGACCCGCCCCGTTACAGCATCGATGAATGCCTTGAGCGCGGACTTTCTTACAGTGTCCCCTTGAAGGCCAAATTGAAGCTTTACTGTACCGACCCCGACCACGAGGATTTCGACACGGTTGTGCAGGATGTTTTCCTTGGCCCGATTCCTTATATGACCGATAACGGCACTTTCATCATCAACGGTGCCGAGCGTGTTGTCGTGTCTCAGTTGCACCGTTCGCCGGGCGTGTTCTTCGGTTCGAGCGTGCATGCGAATGGTACGCAGCTCTATTCTGCTCGTATCATTCCTTTCAAAGGCTCTTGGATTGAGTTTGCAACGGACATCAACAATGTCATGTATGCTTACATCGACCGTAAGAAGAAGTTGCCTGTGACAACCCTCTTGCGTGCCATCGGCTTTGAAAACGACAAGGACATCCTTCAGATTTTTGACTTGGCTGAAGAGGTCAAGGTCAACAGAACCAACCTCAAGAAACTGGTGGGCCGCAAGCTCGCTGCACGTGTCTTGAAGAGTTGGGTGGAAGACTTTGTTGATGAAGACACGGGTGAAGTTGTTTCAATCGAGCGTAACGAAATCATCCTCGACCGCGAGACCGTGCTCGAAGCTGAACACATTGATGAAATCATCGAAAGCGGTGCGCAGTCGATCTTGGTACACCACGAAGAGGCCAGCTCGTCGGACTATTCTATCATCTTCAACACCCTCCAGAAAGACCCGTCGAACTCCGAGAAGGAAGCTGTGCTTTACATCTATCGCCAGTTGCGTAATGCAGACCCTGCCGATGATGCCAGCGCACGTGAAGTTATCAACAACCTTTTCTTCTCAGAAAAGCGTTACGACTTGGGCGAGGTGGGCCGTTACAGAATCAACAAGAAGCTCGGCTTGACAACCGATATGGATGTTCGCGTATTGACGCGTGAAGACATCATCGAGATTATCAAGTATCTCGTCGAGTTGATCAACTCAAAGGCCACCGTCGACGATATCGACCACTTGAGCAACCGCCGCGTACGTACCGTTGGCGAACAGCTCTCAAATCAGTTTGCCATCGGTCTGGCCCGTATGAGTCGCACCATCCGTGAGCGCATGAATGTCCGTGACAATGAAGTGTTCACCCCGACCGACTTGATCAACGCCAAGACCATTTCCAGCGTTATCAACTCGTTCTTCGGTACGAACGCCCTGTCGCAGTTCATGGATCAGACCAACCCGCTGGCCGAGGTGACGCACAAGCGCCGTCTTTCAGCCTTGGGTCCTGGCGGTTTGTCTCGTGAGCGTGCAGGTTTCGAGGTTCGAGACGTACACTACACCCACTACGGCCGTCTCTGTCCTATCGAGTCGCCTGAAGGTCCGAACATCGGTTTGATTTCTTCTCTTTGCGTTTACGCCAAGATCAACGAACTCGGTTTCATCGAGACACCGTACCGCAAGGTGGAAAATTCTGTTGTTGACTTGGACAACAATGATGTTGTTTATCTCTCGGCAGAAGAAGAAGAGGCCAAGATTATCGGTCAGGGTAATGCACCGTTGAACGACGACGGTACATTCATCCGCGACAAAGTCAAGTGCCGTCAGGACGCCGATTATCCTGTTGTGCCGCCTTCAGAGGTGGAACTCATGGACGTGGCTCCTCAGCAGATTGCCTCTATCGCTGCTTCTTTGATTCCGTTCTTGGAACACGACGACGCCCACCGCGCATTGATGGGATCGAACATGATGCGCCAAGCTGTTCCTTTGATTCGTTCCGAGGCTCCTATCGTGGGTACTGGTATCGAAAAGCAGGTTTGTGAAGATTCTCGCACGATGATTACGGCAGAAGGCGAAGGCGTGATCGACTTCGTTGATGCCACCAGCATCGTGATTACATACGACCGTAGCGAGGAAGAAGAGTTTGTCAGCTTCGACTCTGCTACCAAGACTTACAAGATTCCTAAGTTCCGTCGCACCAACCAGAACATGACCATCGACCTTCGTCCGATTTGCGAGAAGGGACAGCGTGTGAAGAAGGGCGACATCCTGACGGAAGGTTATGCCACAGAGAACGGCGAACTCGCCCTGGGCCGCAACTTGCTCGTTGCTTACATGCCTTGGAAGGGTTACAACTATGAGGATGCCATCGTGCTCAACGAACGTATGGTTCGTGAAGACATCCTGACTTCTGTTCACGTTGATGAATTCTCTCTCGAGGTGCGCGAAACGAAGCGCGGTATGGAAGAACTGACCAACGATATTCCTAACGTCAGCGAAGACGCCACTAAGGATCTTGATGAAAACGGTTTGATCCGTATCGGTGCCCGCGTCACTCCAGGCGACATCATGATTGGTAAGATCACGCCGAAGGGCGAAAGCGACCCGACTCCAGAAGAAAAGCTCCTCCGCGCCATCTTCGGCGACAAGGCTGGCGATGTCAAGGATGCTTCTTTGAAGGCCAATCCTTCGCTCTCTGGTGTTGTCATCAACCGCAAGCTCTACGCCAAGGCTGTCAAGTCGCGTGCCGACAAGGCTGCCGACAAGGTGGTTCTCCAGCGCTACGACGACGAGTTTGCCAAGCAGGCTGAGGAACTCAAGGACACGATGATTGAGAAGTTCCTGAAACTGGCTGGCGACAAGACTGCTTGCAGCGTCAAGGACAACATCGGTTCTGAGGTGATTGCCAAGGGCGCTACTTTCACGCGCAACTTGCTTAAGTCGCTCGATTATACCTCGCTCGACCTGAGCGCTTGGACGGAAGACGAGCACACCAACAAATTGTTGCGTCAGCTCATCATCAACTACTTGAAGAAGTACAACATCATGGATGCCGCTTTGAAGCGCAAGAAGTTTGCCCTCACCATCGGTGACGAACTTCCTTCCGGCATCCTCCAGATGGCCAAGGTTTACATCGCTAAGAAGCGTAAGATTGGTGTCGGTGACAAGATGGCCGGTCGTCACGGTAACAAGGGTATCGTCTCAAAGATCGTGCGTCAGGAAGATATGCCGTTCTTGGCCGACGGTACGCCAGTCGACATCGTGCTCAACCCGCTGGGTGTGCCTTCACGTATGAACTTGGGTCAGATTTTCGAGGCCGTGCTCGGTGCAGCTGGTAAGAAACTCGGCGTGAAGTTCGCTACGCCAATCTTCGATGGTGCGAAACTCGAAGACTTGTGTGAATGGACAGACAAGGCTGGCCTGCCGCGCTACTGCTCTACGCAGCTTTATGATGGCGGAACTGGTGAGGCTTTCGACCAGAAGGCAACGGTTGGTGTGACTTACATGTTGAAACTCGGCCACATGGTTGAAGACAAGATGCACGCACGTTCCATCGGTCCGTACTCGCTCATCACGCAGCAGCCTCTCGGAGGTAAGGCGCAATTTGGTGGACAGCGTTTCGGAGAAATGGAAGTCTGGGCCATCGAGGCCTTCGGCGCATCACATGTGCTTCAGGAAATCCTTACCATCAAGTCGGACGATGTCACTGGCCGTTCAAAGGCTTACGAAGCCATTGTCAAGGGCGACCCGATGCCAACACCGGGCATTCCAGAATCGCTCAACGTATTGCTTCATGAGCTCCGCGGCTTAGGTCTCAACATTACGCTTGAATAACAGATACACATAGTAACTCTTTACATAGGTAGGCGTTTTCCAAACACCTATTTATAGGACAAGTATTGGCATCCTGCCCTCCGTGGCGGGAGCCAATGGCTTCCCAACCAATATTTCATATAAAACATGGCATTTAAAAGAGACAACAAGATAAAGAGTAACTTCACGAAGATTACCATTAGCTTGGCTTCTCCTGAAGAAATTCAGGCCAATTCTTACGGTGAGGTCCTCAAACCTGAGACCATCAACTATCGTACGTACAAGCCAGAGCGTGATGGTCTCTTCTGCGAACGCATTTTCGGTCCGACGAAGGATTACGAATGCCACTGCGGAAAATATAAGCGCATCCGTTATAAAGGCATTGTCTGCGACCGTTGCGGTGTGGAGGTCACTGAAAAGAAAGTGCGTCGTGAGCGTGCCGGACACATCCAGCTGGTTGTGCCTGTGGCCCACATCTGGTACTTCCGTTCTTTGCCAAACAAGATTGGTTATCTGCTCGGCATCCCGACCAAGAAACTCGATACCATCATCTATTACGAGCGCTATGTCGTTATCCAGCCAGGTGTCTTGAGCGACGACGTGGCTCCCAACGATTTGCTGACGGAGGACGAATACCTCGACTTGCTCAAGAAGTTGCCAAACGACAACCAGTATCTTGAGGATTCCGATCCAAATAAATTCATCGCCAAGATGGGTGCCGAGGCCGTTTACGACCTCCTGACCCGCATCAATCTCGATGAACTCTCGTATGAAATGCGCGACAGAGCCAATTCCGACTCTTCCGTTCAGCGCAAGAACGAGGCTTTGAAGCGTCTGCAGGTGGTTGAGTCTTTCCGCGCAAGCAAAGACAAGAACCGTCCTGAATGGATGATCATGAAGATCATTCCTGTCACGCCTCCAGATTTACGTCCGCTCGTTGCCCTCGATGGTGGCCGTTTTGCCACTTCCGACTTGAACGACCTCTATCGTCGCGTGCTCATCCGCAACAACCGTCTGAAGCGTTTGCTCGAGATCAAGGCACCAGATGTCATTCTGCGTAACGAAAAGCGTATGCTTCAGGAAGCTGTTGACAGCCTCTTCGACAACTCTCGCAAGAGCAGCGCCGTGAAGAGCGACAGCAACCGTCCTTTGAAATCACTCTCCGATTATCTGAAGGGTAAGCAGGGACGTTTCCGTCAGAACCTCCTCGGTAAGCGTGTTGACTATTCAGCACGTTCCGTAATCGTCGTTGGTCCTGAATTGCGTATGGGCGAGTGCGGTCTGCCTAAACTCATGGCTGCAGAGCTCTATAAGCCGTTCATCATCCGCAAGCTCATTGAGCGCGGCATCGTGAAGACGGTGAAGAGCGCCAAGAAGATTGTCGATCGTCGCGAGCCTGTCATCTGGGACATCCTCGAACACGTCATGAAGGGCCACCCTGTACTCCTCAACCGTGCACCGACACTTCACCGTCTCGGTATTCAGGCTTTCCAACCTAAAATGATTGAAGGCAAGGCCATCCAGCTCCACCCGTTGGCATGTACGGCATTCAACGCCGACTTCGACGGTGACCAGATGGCAGTTCACCTCCCTCTGAGCAACGAAGCAATCTTGGAAGCTCAGATGTTGATGCTCCAGAGCCACAACATTTTGAACCCCGCCAACGGTGCTCCTATCACGGTGCCTTCACAGGACATGGTGCTCGGTCTGTATTATATCACCAAGCTCCGTCCAGGCGCAAAGGGCTCAGGCCTGATTTTCTACGGTCCAGAAGAAGCCCTCATCGCCTTCAACGAAAAGCGTGTTGACGTACATGCCCCAGTGAAGGTCATGGTTGACGATGTAGACGAAAACGGCTTGGGCGTCCGCCATTTGGTTGAGACCTCTGTCGGCCGTGTGATTGTCAACGAGATCATCCCTGTTGAGTGTGGCTTCATCAACACCGTTATCTCAAAGAAATCTCTGCGCGACATCATCGCCAAGGTTATCAAGACAGTTGGTATGGCCCGTGCCTGCGATTTCTTGGATGGTATCAAGAACCTCGGTTACCGCAAGGCATACGAGGGCGGTCTGTCCTTCAACCTCGACGATATCATCATCCCGCAGGAGAAGGTAGACATCGTTAAGCGTGGTAACGAAGACATCGAGCAGATCACTGCTAACTATAATATGGGTTTCATCACCGACAACGAGCGTTACAACCAGGTAATTGATACTTGGACGCACGTCAACACCGACCTGAAGAAGACCCTCATGAAGCAGATGACAGAAGCCGACCAAGGTTTCAACGCTGTGTTCATGATGCTTGACTCCGGAGCCCGTGGTTCTGCCGACCAGATTGCACAGTTGGCAGGTATGCGTGGTTTGATGGCCAAGCCTCAGAAAGCCGGTGCAGAAGGTGCTCAGATTATTGAAAACCCGATCCTTTCTAACTTTAAGGAAGGTATGAGCGTGTTGGAGTACTTTATCTCTACCCACGGTGCCCGTAAGGGTTTGGCCGACACCGCCTTGAAGACGGCCGACGCCGGATACCTCACCCGTCGTCTTGTCGACGTATCCCACGACGTGATCATCACGGAAGAGGATTGCGGAACGCTTCGTGGTCTCGTCTGCACAGCGCTCAAGGATGGTGACGAAATCATTTCGTCTCTTGGCGAACGTATCCTCGGCCGTGTGTCAGTACACGACATCGTTCACCCGACAACCGGCAAGGTCATCGTTGCCGCTGGTGAAGAAATCACCGAACCGATTGTTGCCGAAATCGAAGCCTCTCCGATTGAGAGCGTCGAAATCCGCTCGGTTCTCACCTGCGAAAGTAAGCATGGTGTCTGCATGAAGTGCTACGGCCGCAACCTTTCAACAAGCCGCATGGTGCAGAAGGGCGAAGCTGTCGGCGTCATCGCTGCCCAGTCAATCGGTGAGCCTGGTACTCAGTTGACACTCCGTACCTTCCACGCCGGTGGTATCGCTTCGAATGCTGCAGCCAACGCCACCATCGTGGCCAAGAGCGACTGCCGCCTTGAATTTGAAGAACTCCGTACGGTTGACATGACAGCCGAAGACGGCACAGCCTGCAAGATCGTTGTCGGTCGTCTGGCCGAAGTCCGCTTCATCGATGAGAACACAGGTATCGTTCTTTCTTCACAGAACGTGCCTTACGGTTCACAGCTCTTCGTCAACGATGGCGACAAAGTTGAAAAGGGCACCGTCATTGCCAAGTGGGACCCATTCAACGCCGTCATCGTAACAGAAAGTGCTGGTCGCATCCAGTTTGAAGACGTAACGGAAGGTGTCACCTATCGTGTCGAAGAAGACGAAGCAACCGGTCTCCGTGAAAGAATCGTCGTTGAATCAAAGGAGCGTGGCCGTGTTCCATCGTGCCATATCATGGATGAAAACGGTGAGTTGATTCGCACCTACAACTTCCCAATCAACGGTCACATCGTTGTTGAAGACGGTCAGCAGCTCAAAGCTGGTGACATCCTCGTCAAGATTCCTCGTGCCGTTGGTAAGGCTGGTGACATCACCGGTGGTTTGCCCCGTGTGACCGAGCTCTTCGAAGCCCGCAACCCGAGCAACCCCGCTGTCGTTTCAGAAATCGACGGTGAAATCACGATGGGCAACATCAAGCGTGGCCACCGCGAAATCGTCGTTACTTCTAAGCTGGGCGAGGTCAAGAAATACCTCGTGCCTCTGTCAAAGCAGATTCTTGTTCAGGAAAACGACTACGTACGTGCCGGAACGCCGCTCTCCGACGGTTCAATCACGCCGAGCGATATCCTCGCCATCAAGGGTCCTACCGCTGTTCAGGAATACATCGTCAACGAAATCCAGGACGTTTACCGTTTGCAGGGTGTAAAGATCAACGACAAGCACTTCGAGGTTATCGTACGCCAGATGATGCGCAAAGTTCAGATCGACCAGCCGGGCGATACGCGCTTCTTGGAACAGCAGATTGTCGACAAGCTCGACTTCGCTGAAGAGAACGACCGCATCTGGGGCAAGAAAGTTGTTGTTGATGCCGGTGACAGTGAGGTAATGAAGAAGGGTATGATCGTGACGGCCCGCAAGCTGCGCGATGAAAACTCTCAGCTCAAACGCCGCGACCTCAAGCTCGTTCTGGTTCGTGATGCCAAGGCTGCCACTTCAACCCAGATTCTCCAGGGTATCACGCGTGCTTCTCTCCAGACAAAGAGCTTCATGTCTGCCGCATCCTTCCAGGAAACAACGAAGGTGCTCAACGAAGCAGCCATCAGCGGAAAGACCGACTACCTCGAGGGTATGAAGGAAAACGTTATCTGCGGTCACCTCATTCCTGCCGGTACCGGTTTGCGTGAGTTCAACAAGATTATCGTTGGTGATGCCGACGAGATGGAGAAGAACAAGATCCCTACAACGATTTGATAATTCGCTCAGACAATAGTGGCCTCCGTGCCGCAGTCTGTGATACATAAACCATAAAATCCCCGCCATGCAATATCCAACAGGTATTGCGTTGGCGGGGATTTTTGTATTATGATGGTGGGATTCAAAGGTAGATGGAACTTCCTTCCTTATGTTGTCGGCAGTTCGTTATTGGAATAATGAGAATGTACAATAATATGATACACTGATTATTTCGTACTTGTACGAATGAGTGCTAAATTTGCGGTATGTAATTTTTAAAAATAGTGATTATGAAAAGTACAAAAAGTAAAACCATTGGCGATCTCATCAATGAGGAAGTGCGCCGTCAAGGAATGCCCGTGACAAAATTCGCCAAAGAAATAAACTGCCAACGTAACAATGTTTATGACATATTCAATCGTAGCAATATGGATATCGACTTGCTCAAACGGATATCAAAAGTTTTAGGTGTAAATTTTTTCCAGATTATAGCAGATGATTTGGATTTGGTTTGCGAGGAGGCTGACAATGTTAATCCGCAGGAACAAAAAGCCGTATCACAGTTTCTTGATGTTGTACCAAAGCTGCTTGAGAAAATGGGAAAAAACGCTGCCATATTCATGGGGAATCCTTGCCCATCGGATATAGATTCAGATTGCCTTCCTGATTTTTGTCTACCAGACTATTCTATATCTTTCACGTTTGGGAAAACCCTGGAAGAAAGGATGGGAGCTAACAGATTTCTTTCATTCGAGGTTGTGCGGAAAAATGTAGGTTGTGAGGTGGAGACTTGTTTCAATAAAATTACAAGTTTGCAGACTGTCAATATACAATTAACTTATAAAACTGAAGAGCAATGGGCTGAAACACTTGAATTTGCTTTTGAGGTTATGTCAAAATGGAGGACCAAGATATGAATGTAGACCTGTTAAATGATTTCAAGGAGACGAAAACGTGTACTTATAAAGGCGAACGCTATTCCGTTCGCGATAATGGTGCGGTTTTAAGGCATGCGCGGGAGGGAAAAAGAAAAAGGAAGTATGATGATGTATGGACATTCGGAAATCCTAACAAGCATACTGGTTATATGAATTTGGATGTCGAGGTGGTGCATCGTATAGTCGCTTGGGCCTTTCTTGGGAATCCTCCGTCCTCCCAACATGTTGTTGACCATATTGATACAAACCGAAGAAACAATAGGCCAGAAAATCTGCGGTGGCTCACAAAATTAGAGAACGCGTTGAATAACCCTAATACACTGCGTAAAATAATTCATCATTGCGGCAGCATAGAAGCCTTTGTCAGAGATCCAAGCGTGTTGAAAAAATATGTAAGCAAAGATCCGAATTTTGAGTGGATGAGGACTGTAAGCCCTGAGGAAGCTTTAAACGCCTTGAAAAATTTGGACCGTTTGTCAAGGATTAGTAAGCACAATGGTAGCACAACATCTTCTAAGGGAATGGGAGAATGGATTTATAAGTGTAATGCAAATGATTCAGACCACATTTCTCCATCTCCTTCATCTCCGAAAGCCAGCCTGATTCCCTCGCTGACTTCAAATGCTATGCAGCGTAATTGGAAAACCCCAACAGAATTTCTTCTCTGTCCTGATTCGTGTGGAGAAAACGGGCTGGAGGCATATTATTCAAGACTTGCAACAGACGTGAAGTTTTGCAGCAACAAATATGGAGATTCTGTCGTTTCCGATTATGCTTATTTGCCTACGGGCGATGCCTTTCTCGTCATGTGTAAAAGCACAGAAGAAAACCCAGTGAAGCCTTGGTCTTTGCTTTCTGTCGCTTGTCAAGATGGCTTTTACATCCACGAAAGCATTAGCATGTTCTTTTCGGAGTATGGTGCCAAGAAGGAAATGACCCTCAAGCTTGGGAAAGAATGGAAGGGGGGAAATACGATAGATGATAATTGTTAAAACATTAGTGATATGAAAAGATATGTTATAATGCTGGTATTGGCGTTGCTGGTTCTGCCGTTACCTGCACAAACGAAGCCAAGTCAACCGGTGGTGAATGCTAATGTTGAGTCAATAGCAAGGTATAAACTCTATTCCACATCCAATATGTGGACGTTCTTGAAATTGGATACGAGTAATGGGCGTATATGGCAAGTGCAATGGGCTCTTGATGATGAAAACCGTTTGGAAGTTGATTTGAGTTTAAGAAATCTTGCTCTCGAGGGACGAGAGGTAAATGGTCGCTTTGAATTGTATCCAACTACCAATACCTATAATTTTCTCCTTTTAGATAAACAACTCGGCAAGGTATATCAAGTGCAGTGGGCTATAAGTAAGGAAAATAGAGGGATTTTGCCTATTGAAAAATATTAGATGGCTGTATTGGAAACCCTGTTTTAGAAATTGTTACGTCAGAAATCTGATGAAGGCCAAAATACTTGAGTTTATTGCTTATGCACGGCACGTATGTGCTGATAGTCAGTGTAAAACCAAAGGTGTAAGAACAGAATAGTGTTCTTACACCTTTGTGGTCTATTCGTTTGCAGGCAATGCTTCCTGTGCTCTCACCTCTTAGCATTTCGCCCCTCTGACCTCTTCGATTTCCCTTAGCAGGTCGTTGAGGCGCTTTTGCGATTTCATGAAATGGAAGAAGTCGAGGATGCAGCCGATAACCAGTCCGGCGAGACAGCCACAGAACAGCGTTTGAGAAAAGGCGCTGTCGAGGTCGCGGCAATATTTATATAAGTAGGAGTCTATTTTTTCCTGTAAGTGTATCGCAGCGTATGAAGATACGGATATCCATAAACGCATGCAACCATCTTAGTCGTGTTAGACTAGGATGGTTGCATACGTTTAAGTGACGGCCCCCGATTGTCCGAAGGCGAGATAATTGGGCAAGAGGTTTTCAAAAAGCCCTGTGCGGATTTCTTGGTTCGGGAGGTCGAGCGTGTAGACCCCGACTTCTTCGTCGAAAGCCTTGATGGTCAGGTAGCCGCTTTGGTAGAGCAGTGGGGTGAGCGACTGCATGTTTTCCGTTGGTGCGTCAAATTCATATCGCTTGGCTGTCATGCTTCCAATTTGGCTTGGCAGCACATCAAATTTTTGCATCATGTTCAACAGGTAGGTCGGTGTTCCTGTTGAAAACCAATAAGCGTCCAAGTCACCGTTGGTCAGTGCGCTCAGCAGGCTGAACGGATTGAAAACATCAGGCGAAGGCCAAGAGAAGTGGTAGCCATCGTAGTTGTTTGCGAGTGCTTCCATCGTTTCTTCCCAATTCTTTCCGATGCGTTTGCCGAGCATTTCCACGTCCGTTCGCATCTGCGTTTCAATTTCCTCCTTTGTGATGCCGCAAATGCCAGCATATTCCGGCAGCATGCTGAGATTGTTGATGTTGTTTAATTCGCTGAAGATGCTGACCTGAGAGAATTTTGTGATACCCGTCAAAAAGACAAAGCGCAGGTAGGGATCGGCATCTTTTAGCGGACTGTAGAAGTTACGCATCACGTGGCGCAGTTCGTTCAGGTGTTCATCTTCGTGAACAACATCAAGTAAGGGAGCATCGTATTCGTCAATCAGAACGACAGCCTTTTGTCCCGTTTGCCGATACGCCATCTCAATCAGATGGGCCAGACGCATATTGGGGCTTCCTTTTCCGTTCTCAATTCCCAGAGTCCTTTCTTGTTGAGAAAGGATGAAGTCAAGATAGGCTGTCAGTTCTTCTTTGTTCTTGTGTTTGCCTCCAGCCAGACTAAAATGAATCACAGGATGTTTTCCCCAATCCTTTTCAAGGCGTTCAATCGCCAGCCCTTCAAACAGCTCCTTCTTTCCTTCGAAATAGCTTTTCAAGGTCGACACCAACAGCGATTTGCCGAAGCGGCGCGGACGGCTGAGAAATACGTATCTGCCGCTGACATGCGTCATGCGGTAGATGTATTCCGTCTTGTCGATATACAGCATATCGTTTTCCCGTATTTCTTCAAATGTCTGTATACCTAATGGGTAAAGTCTTGGAGTCATATCCGTCTGGTTTTATTTGAACACTACTTTAAGTAGGTGGTCAAGTATATGCCAAGAGCATTATTCTTACATATAAAATATTCTGACCACCTACTTACAATATTGCAAATATACATATTTTTGTCTAACGTTCAAAGTTTGATGCCGTGTTTCAAAATCCCCTCCGTCAGCATCCCCTGCGGCATAAATCGTTGCAGCGTGGCGGTGATGGTGTTCAGCATGCGCTCCCTGACGTAGTCATCTTTGATGTAGAGCGAGATGCGGCGTTCAGAATGGAAGTTACCCTCAATTTGCCGCACGTTCTTCCGTTGCGCGTCAGAGAGAAACGGCAGGTGCATTTCCGGGATGATGGTGAAACCTCCGTTTTCGTCCACGATGCGTATGAGCGTGTCGATGCTCCCCGCCTCGTAGATGTGGTGTCCTTTGCTGCGTGCTTTGCAGAAACTGAACGCACTGTCGCGCAGGCATTGAGCCTCACGCATAATCCACATGTTCTCGTGTTCCAGATTTTCTGGTTTAAACACTGGGAGCTTGCGCCAGCAGCTTTCGGCCAGATACACGAAAAATCGCTCCGTGTAGAGCGCCACCTCCAGCAGACCTTGTCGTGCGTTGTCCGAAATCGCGATGGCCGCGTCGACCTCTCCGTCAAGCAGGGCGTCCTGCATCGACTGCACCTTCATTTCTCGGATGGTCAGGTCGACGGCGGGGTAGTCTTCGCGGTAGTGTCGGATGAACTTGGGCAGGATGTAAGGGGCGATGGTGGGGCCGACTGAAAGTGTGAACGAACCGCCGATGCTGTCCTTGTCTTCTGCCACGATTTCGCCAATGCGTTCCGTTTCCATCAGTGCCCTCTGCGCCTGCCTAACGATTTTGGCGCCAACTGTGGTTGGCACGACCGATTTGTTGGAACGTTCAAAGAGGCGCACGTCGAGTTCCTCTTCCAGTTTCACGAGCATGGCGCTGAGCGTTGGCTGCGAAACACGGCAAGCCTCGGCCGCCTTCGCAAAATTGCGGAAGCGGTCGAGGGCAATGATGTATCTCAGTTGTTGCAGATTCATGCTTGGGAGAGAATTACTGGAAGCCATATAAGAGCGCCTTCAGATCGGCCAGACTCATCGCGCCGCTCTGGCGCCACAGCAGTTCGCCGTTTCTGAATAGCATGAGCGTTGGTACCGACTGGATACGGTAGGCACTGGCGAGCGCCTCATTTTTGTCAACGTCCAGTTTGATGATTCTCAAATTCTCCCCTTCGCTCGCTTTCAGTTGTTCGAGCACGGGGTGCATTTGCTTGCACGGGCCACACCATGTGGCGAAGAAATCAACCAGCGTCAGTTGGTTGCCATTGATAATGTCGTTGAAATTTTCCATGATGTCAGTGTTTTTTGAGTTTGCAAATCATTTGGGTCATGTTGCCCATCGGGCAGAACACACACCAAGTGCGTGGACGGTAAACGATTGTCAGCACGATGCCCACGATGAGCGAGGTCAGCATGATGCCGTAGAGGCCGAAGGCAAATTGTGCCATCCACGGTTCCAATTTCGTGACGTAAGCCCAATGCCAGGGAACGTCGAAAGTCCAAAGCAGGTGAACCGTTTCGTGAAGCGATTCCATTTCCTGCGCCACTTGCACCGTCAGCCAAATCATTTGGATGAAGAAGAACATGAAGAACACGAGGAACCCGTTTCTAAACCATTTCGACGACAGCCATCTCGGCGCCACCTTCCTGCTTGACCATTTCAGCGTGTTGCCGATTTGCAGAAATAGTTGTCCGCGTCCGCAATAGTTGTTGCAGTAGCCCTTTCCGCCTCCGAAAACGGCCATCAGTAGCGGTATGAGAAAGCATATCACGCCAAGCCAGGCAAACGCGATGTTGAAGAATCCCAATGTGAAGTAGGTGGCGGAGACGAGCCACATGTAGTCGCTCCACCTTTTTTTCTTTTTAGCCATAAAAAATAGAATCCATGTTGTGTGCAGGACGTAAAGAGTTTCAGTTTTGCCCTCCCGTCTCCCTCAACACCTTGTGTATCACCCCTGCCGGACAATTCTTCTCGCAAATGCCGCAACCGATGCAGAGGTTCTCGTCGACCACGGCGTAGCAACCCTTGTGGATGCTGATGGCATCTCGCGGGCAAACCTTCACGCAAACCCCGCATGCCACGCAGCGGTCGCGTTCATTCTCAGCCTTGTATTTTGCCATCGTTATTCTTTTTCCAAAAGTTCTTCAAGAAACTCCGAGGCGTCGGCCACGCAGAGCGGGCATTCCCTCAACACCTTTCCTGTCCCGATGCCTTTGAGCAGCTTACATTGAGTCGCCCCGTTGCGTTGCTGGAATTTCTCCATAATCTGTCGCATCCCCTTCATGGCTTTGACCTTGTCTTTTGTTGCCAAACTATAGACGATGCCGGCACCGACGATGGCGCCACACGTCCCTTCCATATTTCCCATTCCTGCGCCGAAACCGTTGCCGATGTTCTTGACCGTTTCCTCGTCAAGGCCAGTCTTGTCGGCGTAGGTGCAGGCCACGGCCTGCGTGCAGTTGTGCGTACCACATATTTTCTTCGCCGAAGCTTCTTGTATTCTGCTTTCCATATTGTTTGAGTGATTGATTACGGTGCAAAGATGGACATTTATTTATAGACGGACAAACGAAACGGTCTATATGTTTATAGATATTGTCTATCAATAACTGCAAAGCGCGGCGGACGGCAACTGTCAGCGGACGGCGTGGAGATTGAGTTCGACGCGCCATACAACGGCAAGATGGTGGATCATATCTCTCTTGCGGACTTCGATAATGGTGTTTCCGAGATTGCTGATGCAAACGGCAATGTGCTTTGGAATGATGCAGAGGCAAAATAATTTTGAACACCTACTTATCCCCTCCTTTGCTGTTTCGACGGGAAGAACCATGTCGCGTCTGCCCTCGTTGCAAAACCCCCGATACCAAAAACTTGGAAAAATGTTTTGAAAAGGTTGATAATTAGATTCTTGAAATCTTGTCAGTTCCAAGGGAAATTGCTACCTTTGCAGGCCGAAAGGTGTAGTGTACACCTACGACAATACTCAGAAGAAAAGAAAATATAATATATAACAAATTAAAAATCAACGAAATGCCTACTATTCAACAATTGGTAAGAAAAGGTAGAAGCGTGGCAGCAGACAAGAGTAAGTCTCCTGCTTTGGATTCATGCCCTCAGCGCCGTGGCGTATGCGTCCGTGTTTACACGACAACCCCTAAGAAGCCTAACTCAGCAATGCGTAAGGTGGCTCGTGTTCGTTTGACGAACTCAAAGGAAGTCAACTCTTACATCCCTGGAGAAGGCCACAACTTGCAGGAACACTCAATCGTTCTCGTGCGTGGCGGTCGTGTTAAGGACCTCCCTGGTGTACGTTACCACATCGTTCGCGGTACACTCGATACCGCTGGTGTAGCAAGCCGCACACAGCGTCGTTCTAAGTACGGTGCTAAGCGTCCTAAAGCTGCTAAGAAATAATTATTAAGGCGAATCCAAAAGCGATTCTTTTAGAAGCCTAAAAATGTTGGTTTGCAGAAGAGGTTGAGTAAACATTCCGATGGGAAGTTGAAGAACTGACATTGCAGCCCTATTTAAAAACAAATCAACTCACAAAAGAAAATGAGAAAAGCAAAGCCAAAGAAGCGTGTGATCCTCCCGGATCCCGTTTACGGAGACCAGAAAGTTTCCAAGTTCGTTAACCACTTGATGTATGATGGTAAGAAGAATATTTCTTACGAAATCTTCTATAAGGCCCTCGAAATCGTAGGCGAAAAGATGAAGGATCAGGAGAAGTCAGCCCTCGAAATTTGGAAGGCCGCTCTCGACAAGATCACTCCTCAGGTAGAAGTTAAGAGCCGTCGTATTGGTGGTGCAACTTTCCAGGTGCCGACAGAAATTCGTCCCGACCGCAAAGAGTCTGTCTCAATGAAGAACATGATCAACTTCGCCCGCAAGCGTGGCGGTAAGACCATGGCCGACAAGCTCGCTGCTGAAATCATGGACGCTTTCAACGAGCAGGGTGGTGCCTTCAAGCGTAAGGAAGATATGCACCGCATGGCTGAAGCTAACCGTGCATTCGCACACTTCAGATTCTAAACATAGTAATATCGCTTATTCAATAAAACAATGGCAAAGCACGATTTACATTTGACTCGTAATATCGGTATTATGGCTCACATCGATGCCGGTAAGACGACAACTTCTGAACGTATCTTGTTCTACACGGGTAAGACGCACAAAATCGGTGAAGTTCACGATGGTGGTGCAACCATGGACTGGATGGCCCAGGAACAGGAACGCGGTATTACTATTACTTCTGCCGCTACCACCACTTTCTGGAACTGGCAGGGCAAACAGTATAAGATTAACTTGATTGACACCCCGGGACACGTTGACTTCACCGCTGAGGTTGAACGTTCACTCCGTGTGCTCGATGGTGCCGTCGCTGCATATTGCGCCGTTGGTGGCGTTGAGCCTCAGTCTGAAACCGTTTGGCGTCAGGCTGACAAGTACAACGTTCCACGTATTGCTTATGTCAACAAGATGGACCGCTCTGGTGCCGACTTCTTCGATGTCGTTCGCCAGATGAAGGACGTCCTCGGTGCTCATCCTTGCGTTCTCTCAATTCCTATCGGTGCTGAAGAGAAGTTCAAGGGTATCATTGACTTGATTAAGATGAAGGCCATCCTGTGGCACGATGAAACTATGGGCGCTGAATACGAGGTTGACGAAATTCCTGCTGAACTCCAGGCTGAGGCTCAGGAATGGCGCGACAAGCTCGTTGAAACCGCTGCTGAGTGCGACGAGGCTTTGATGGACAAGTTCTTCGATGATCCTTCTTCAATCACTGAAGAAGAACTCATCGCTGCCATCCGTAAGGGTACGCTCGCCATGGACATCGTTCCGATGACCCAGGGTTCTTCATTCAAGAACAAGGGTGTTCAGACTTTGCTCGACTACGTTTGTATGTTCTTGCCTTCACCTCTCGACACGCCAAACATCGTTGGTACGAATCCTGAGACTGGTGAAGAAGAAGACCGCAAGCCAAGCGAAGACGAAAAGACTTCTGCCCTCGCATTTAAGATTGCCACTGACCCATACGTTGGTCGTTTGACTTTCTTCCGCGTATATTCTGGTAAGATTGTTGCAGGTTCTTATATCTACAACGTACGCTCAGGCAAGAAGGAACGCGTTTCTCGTTTGTTCCAGATGCACTCAAACCACCAGAACCCAGTTGACGAAATCTGCGCTGGTGATATCGGTGCAGGTGTAGGTTTCAAGGATATCCACACTGGTGACACTTTGGCTGACGAAGACGCACCAATCGTATTGGAATCTATGGACTTCCCTGATCCAGTTATCGGTATCGCAGTTGAGCCTAAGACTCAGAAGGACCTCGACAAGCTCTCTAACGGTTTGGCCAAGTTGGCTGAAGAAGACCCAACCTTCACCGTTAAGACCGACGAGCAGACAGGTCAGACGGTCATCTCTGGTATGGGTGAGCTCCACTTGGACATCATCATCGACCGTTTGAAGCGCGAATTCAAGGTTGAATGTAACCAGGGTAAGCCTCAGGTTAACTATAAGGAAGCCATCACCAAGACTGTCAACCTCCGTGAGGTTTACAAGAAGCAGTCGGGTGGTCGTGGTAAGTTCGCCGACATCATCGTTAACGTTGGTCCTGTAGACGAAGACTTCAAGGAAGGCGGTCTGCAGTTCATTAATAAGGTGACTGGCGGTAACATTCCTAAGGAATTCATCCCATCAGTACAGAAGGGATTCGAGAACGCCATGAAGAGCGGTGTGCTCGGTGGCTATCCTCTCGACAGCTTGAAGGTTGAACTGCTCGACGGTTCGTTCCACCCAGTTGACTCTGACCAGTTGTCATTCGAAATCGCAGCTCTCCAGGCTTACAAGAACGCTTGCGCACAGGCAGGTCCTGTCTTGATGGAGCCTATCATGAAGCTCGAGGTTGTTACTCCTGAGGAGAACATGGGTGACGTTATCGGTGACTTGAACAAGCGTCGTGGACAGGTTGAAGGCATGGAAAGCGGTCGTTCTGGTGCTCGCATCGTGAAGGCTATGGTTCCATTGTCAGAAATGTTTGGTTACGTAACAGCTTTGCGTACCATCACTTCTGGTCGTGCAACTTCTTCTATGCAGTATGACCACCACGCTCCTGTTTCCAACTCAATCGCTAAGCAGGTGCTTGAGGAAGTTAACGGTCGCGTAGACCTCGTTAAGTAATCAGCCACTGGCGAATTGCTTATCAAGGATAGTGCAGGGCGGAAGGCTGGCTTCGGCCAGGATGCTTCTCTCTGCGCCTCCAAAACTTTTAGAATAGAAATATCCTAAACAATCAATGCCGACGGGGCGGCGGGCTAACGAATGACTCTTAGCCCGTTCAACCCTCGACGGCGGTTATAAATCAATAAAAGAAATGAGTCAGAAAATTCGTATCAAGCTGAAGAGCTACGATCACACTCTCGTAGAAAAGTCTGCTGAGAAGATCGTCAAGAACGTGAAGGCCACCGGCGCCATCGTTAGCGGTCCGATTCCCCTTCCAACACGCAAGCGTATCATCACTGTCAACCGCTCAACCTTCGTTAACAAGAAGAGCCGCGAGCAGTTTGAAGTGTCTTCTTACAAGCGTCTCATCGACATCTATAGCTCAACTTCAAAGACGGTTGACGCTTTGATGAAGTTGGAATTGCCTTGCGGTGTTGAAGTTGAAATCAAGGTGTAGTCTTTGACAAAGCTTCAAGCACAAGAATAGCATGAATGGCGGGACGCTCCCGCAGTCATATATTCCCTTAATCCCGGTCAGGAGCCTTCCTGACTGGGATTTTTTGTAGGGGTAGGGCAGGGGTGGGGTGGGTGTTTACAATAGAAAAATTAAAGGTTAGCGGTAAAGCCCTGGTGGCATAAATTTGCGCAGGTACGCACAATCGTCTTTTGCGGCGCCAGCATTGTAGCTCACTTTGCTCGCAAAGTGAGGGCCACGAACACG
>OGOQ01000880.1_pt1 | contig 26382 bp, 22 predicted proteins | sample 1552691 | NCBI WGS metagenome assembly OGOQ01 (sample SAMEA2580209, study PRJEB22360) | human gut metagenome | biome: human gut; feature: human-associated habitat; material: faeces | place: Denmark | collected 2008/2010
ATATATAATATATAACAATTTAAAACAATTTTGAACTATAAGGGCTATATACCCCCTAGAAAAAAACTGAGGAACTGAGTAACTGAGGAACTGAGTCAATGATAGGGACTTAGAATCTTACTCTTGATACTGTTGAATATGTGCTTGTATTAAAAGTTAAGTTTCCGATTATCAGATAAATAAAACACTTGACGCCCTATTTTAGGGCGTCAAGTGTTTATTGTGATACCCATACCCCCTAAAACAGGGGGTATGGGTATGAAAAGGAATTTCGTTACATTGAACTTTCAAATCGTAACTTGATGAAATCTGGCTGATTTTACATCTCAACCACTACTTCATGCTTGCCTTCAGAGCAAGGAATGATGGTGCCCGAGATAGGAGTGCCATCCACTGTAATCTGCTTCACGCCCTTCTGGTTTCCGCTAGGATTCTTTACTGTGATATGGTATTCGCCACCACGGAACTTGCGAGTTACCTCATACTCCTTAGCGGTGCTTGGGAGACAAGGATCGATGAGCAAACCTTCATAATCTGGCTTGATGCCGAGGATGAATTCTGATACTGTATACCACATCCATGCCGCTGTACCGGTGAGCCAGGAATTCTTTCCTTCGCCCGGTTTGGCTGCATCCTTACCGGCTACCATCTGGCAGTTTACGTAAGGTTCTACCTTGTGAAGTGTCTGATATTTTTCCTCTACATAGCTAGGCAGAATCTTGGTATAATGGCTCCAGGCATCGTTGCCTCGGCCGGCTACAGTCTCTCCAATGATGACCCAAGGATTGTTGTGGCAGAAGATACCGGCGTTCTCCTTGTAGCCTTCAGGATAAGAAGAAATCTCACCCATTTCTACATGATAGGTGGTGTAGGCTGGGTTGTTCAGCACCATTCCGTGCTCGCATTCCAGTCGTTTTTTGCTGCTATCCAGTGCTTTATCGCAGAGTCCTTCTTCCAGGCCGATACCAGCCATCGTACACCAGCCCTGGCTCTCGATGAAGATTTTGCCTTCCTCGTTCTCATCACTACCAATCTTGTTGCCGAAGAAATCGTAAGCGCGGAGAAACCATTCACCGTCCCATCCATGCTGCTTCACAGCCTCGTTCATCTCATCTACAGCCTGCTGCATGCGCTCGGCTTCTGTCAAATAATCTTCCTCTGCAAGACCGGCTATTTCGCCCTCCTTGCTTTCCATAGCTTCCTTGGCAAGCTGCTTGCATAGAGCCACATAATCCTTGCCGGTAACAACGAACAGACCGGCTATCATCAGACTCTCTGCCTTGCTTCCTTCGCCCTTGTTTTCGGTGGTCTGGAAACTCTCGTTAGGATCCCAGGAGAAGCAGTTCAGGTTCAGACAGTCGTTCCAGTCGGCTCTTCCGATGAGTGGCAACTTGTGTGGACCCAGGTTGTTGATAACATGGTTCATCGAAATCTTGAGGTGCTCGAAGAGGCTTACTTCTGTGCCTGGCTGGTTGTCGAAAGGCACCTGCTCAGCGAGGATAGAGAAGTCGCCCGTCTCCTTGATATAGGCTACGGTACCGAAGATGAGCCAGCATGGGTCGTCGTTGAAACCGCCACCGATATCGTTGTTGCCGCGTTTGGTGAGCGGCTGATACTGGTGGTAGCAGCCACCGTCAGGGAACTGGGTGCTGGCGATATCGATGATGCGCTGGCGGGCACGGGTAGGTATCTGATGAACGAAGCCTACGAGGTCCTGGTTGGAATCGCGGAAGCCCATGCCTCGACCGATGCCGCTCTCGAAGAAACTTGCCGAACGCGACATACAGAAGGTAATCATGCACTGATACTGGTTCCAGATGTTCACCATGCGGTCTAACTTGTCGTTGCCGCTCTTCACGGTGAAGATGTTCAGCAGGTTATCCCAGTACTGGTTGAGTTCTGCGAAGGCAGCATCCACCTTTTCGGTGGTATCAAACTTGGCGATAAGCTGATGAGCCTTCTCCTTGTTGATTACCTTCTTGGCGCTGAACTTCTTGTCCTGCTCGTTCTCCACATAGCCCAGCAGGAAGATGAGGTCGCGGCTCTCGCCTGGCTGCAGGGTAACCTCGATGTAATGAGATGCGATAGGGCTCCAGCCGTGGGCAAAACTGTTGCGTGGCTTGCCTTCCATCACAGCCTCAGGCTCGGAAAACTCGTTGTAGAGTCCGATGAAGCTCTCGCGGTCGGTATCGTAGCCCTGAATCTCGGTATTCACTGTATAGAAAGCATAGTGGTTGCGGCGCTCACGATATTCAGTCTTGTGATAGATGGTAGATCCTTCTACCTCTACTTCGCCCGTAGAGAAGTTGCGCTGGAAGTTCTCCATGTCGGTAGCAGCATTCCAGAGGCACCACTCTGCAAAGGAGAACACCTTGAGAGTCTTCACCTCCTCAGTCTGGTTCTTCAGCGTCATCTTCTGCACCTCAGCCCATGTATGGAGCGGAACGAAGAAGAGCACACTTGCCTCTACGCCGTTCTTGCTGCCCGTGATGCGGGTATAGTTCATGCCGTGGCGGCACTCGTAGCTGTCGAGCGGTGTCTTGCAAGGTTTCCACCCTGGGTTCCACACGGTATCGCCATCCTTGATATAGAAATAGCGACCGCCGTTATCCATCGGCACACCGTTGTAGCGGTAACGGGTGATGCGACGGAACTTGGCATCCTTGTAGAAGGAATAACCACCTGCTGTGTTTGAGATGAGCGAGAAGAAATCCTCGTTACCCAAATAATTGATCCAAGGCCATGGGGTCTTTGGGTCAGTAATCACGTATTCGCGATTGGCGTCATCAAAATGACCATACTTTTTTCCTGCCATTGTTTTTTTAATGTTTATTTCTGAGTAAAATATAATAATTTGGTGCAAAGATAGTAAAAAGTTTCAGTTTCGGGGTTAGAAAACAGTTTTTTTTTGTATTTTTGCAATGAAAAGTTTGATGATTATCATCATTCTATAAACATTTTATACAGTTGGCTTATGAAAAGAAACATTTTATCACTTCTGATAGCCCTCTTTGCTACGATGCAGGTAGCGGCTCAGACATACGACAACTTGTGGAAACAAGCTGAAATTATTGCTCAGAAGGACCAGCCTAAGAGCGAAATTGCGGTGATGAAGAAAATCATCGCCAAGGCTTCGGTTGCCAAAGATTACGGGCAGCTGCTGGCGGCTGAGATGAGGCAGATGACTCTCTGGAAAGAGATTTCTGCTGACTCGCTGATGCCGAACGTGAAGCGGATGGAAGCCGAGCTGCTGAAGGTGAAGGACCCGGCAGTGAAGGCGGTGAGATATGCCGTGCTGGGTAAGGTGTATTGTGATATGAACGAAAAGAAAAGCCAGGAGTTCTTCAAGAAGGCCTTGGAACAGCCTGAACTTCTAGCTCGACATGCATCTACAGAGTATGTTCCATTGACGCTGAAGGGCGTGGATGGCAGTTCCTTCAACAACGATCTGCTGCATCTCATCGGATTCGAGGCAGACAGCAAGGAGGCGTATCTGCAGCTGTACACCTATTATAATAAGGTGGAAAATAGGGGTGCGGCATGTCTCTGTGCCTATAAGCTCATCGAGAAATACCGCCAGGACGACGTGAGAGAGGTGAAGAAATCGAAGTATCTGCAGACCATCGACTCGCTCATCCAGGTTTATCAGGATATTCCGGAGGCAGGCGAACTTGCCGTGGAGCATTTCCGCTTCATGGAAGGTGCTACCGATGCCAAACCGCAGGATAAGCTCAACTATATCAACTATGCGCTGAGCCGCTGGGGTGGATGGTCGAGAATGAACGAACTGAGAAATGCGCAGAAGCGACTCACCGAACCGATGTTCCGGGTGAAGGATATGCCACAGGTATTGCGACCTGGGGAGAAGGCGTGGGTACAGCTGAACGTGCGCAATCTCCAGAACCTGAAAATCAGCATCTCCCGCCTCAATATTACGGCAGATAACGATTATAATGCGCAGAATGAGGCTACCTATAAGATGCTCCTGAAGAAGACTACGAAGCTGCATCAGAAGGATTTCAGCCGCAACTACTATGGTCGTCCGGATTACGAAGAGGTGAAGGATTCCATCGAAATCGGTGGCAATCTGCCGCTGGGTGCCTATCTGATGGAGGTGACTTCGGATAATACCGGCATCGCTCCGCAGCGAGAACTCTTCTATGTCAGCAATCTGGCGGTGATGATTCAGCAGTTGCCTGATGATAAGCATCGCTATGTGGTGGTGAATGCTACTGACGGACAGCCTATCGCTGGGGCGAAGATAGAACTCTATGACCAGTGGTATGGTTTCAACATGAAGAAGGACAAACGAACGGTTCATGCCCGCTTGACGACCGATGAGAACGGAGAGGCTTACTTCAAGAATGTGGATGGAAACATCTTGATTTCCACCAGCAATGATAAGTTTACGCCTGCCAAGGGCATCTATCTTTCTCGTGACCGCTATTACGAACGGAAGGATGATAAGATTGAACATCAGCTGTTTACCGACCGCAGCATCTATCGCCCGGGTCAGACCGTGCATGCCTCAGCCATTTCCTACATCGTGAAGAAGGGCTTGGATGCCAGTGTGCCTGGCAAGAGCATGGAACTGAATTTTATCCTGCGAGATCCTAACTGGAAGCAGGTGGCTGAGCAGAAGGCTACGACCGATGAATACGGTACGGCTTCCGTAGATTTCGAATTGCCGAAGGAGGGACAGACGGGACTGTATTCCATCTCCGTGAATGGTACAGCAAGCGAATATTTCAGAGTTGAGGAGTATAAGCGTCCAACCTTCGAGATTACCTTCCCGAAGGTGAACGAGAAATATAACTGGGGCGATACTGTAGTGGTGAAGGCTACAGCCAAGACCTACTCTGGTGTGCCTGTGCAGGGTGCCAAGGTGGAGTATCAGGTGACTCGCAGAAACCAGCTTTGGTGGTGGGGCGCAGGCTCTGCCGGACAGTTGGTAAAGACAGACAGTTGCGTGACTCGTGAGGACGGAACCTTCGATGTGGAAATTCCGCTGGAGGCTTCCTTGTCAGGAAAAGACGAGGCTGATATGAGCGATTTCATGCGCATCGCCCGTTTCTTCAACTTCGAGGTCTCAGCTATCGTTACCGACATCAGCGGCGAAAGCCACGAGGGCGTGATGAGTCTGCCTCTGGGCACCAAGCCAACCATCCTCACGGTGAATCTTCCTAAGCGTATCGAGGCAGACAGTCTGAAGACAGTTACCTTCGCTTACCGCAATGCCAGTGGTATGCCGATTTCGAGCAGGTTGAAATATCGCATTGATAAGGGCGAATGGAAGGATGCCGAGGCGAATGCACCGGTTTCTATCAAGGAATATGCTTCTTCTGCATCTTCTGCCTTTGTTTGGAAATCTGGCGTTCATCAGTTGGAGGCAATCTGCGGACAGGATACCCTACAGCAGAAGTTCACGCTCTTCAGTATGAAGGATACCCATCCGGTGGAGCCAACTACCGAATGGTATTATCAGACGGCGAAGACCTTCCCTCGTGATGGCAAGCCTGTCTATATCCAGGTGGGCTCTTCGGAGAACGGAGCGCACATCGTATATTCCATCATCGCCGGCAACAAACTGCTGGAGAAGGGCGCCTGGGAGTTGGGCGACAGTATCGTGACTCTGCCTTTCACCTACAAGGAGGAATATGCATCGGGCATCGTGCTGAACTATAGTTTCGTGAAGCAAGGCAAGTGCTATACCCGAATGATGAGCATCGCCCGTCCTTTGCCTGAGAAGAAACTGAATATCGCCTGGAAGACCTTCCGCAACCGTCTGACCCCTGGACAGAAGGAGGAGTGGACGCTGAAGATTACCACCCCTGACGGCAAGCCAGCCAAGGCGCAGCTGATGAGCGTACTCTATGACAAGTCGCTCGACCAGATAGCCCCGCATTCCTGGAATCTCTCCCTGGGCTTCTATCAGAGTTTGCCAGACTGCTACTGGAAGCACAACCTCACTTTCCGCCCATTTTACTTGAATGGCGTTTATCCTACCAAGTATTATGATGAGAAGCAATTGGATGTGGATAAGTTTGATGGCAAATTCTTTAGCTATTATGCTTATATGCAAGCGGTGGAGCTGAGCAAGTTGGAACGTTCTCTTGGCGGAACCGTAGAGGCTGTTCGTATAAAGAAAGACGAGCTGGTTCGAGAGGAAGCGAAAGTCATGAAAATTCGTGGGAGTAATATGACCCGTGTTGCAGCGGCTGCTCCATCTGCCAACAAGGTTTTTGATGTAGTAGAGGAGATGCCGCAGTTTGCCGGCGGTTCTGGCTCAGATGCAGAACTGTTCCTCGACCAGGTGCAGGTGCGCGAGAACCTGAACGAGACCGCCTTCTTCTATCCTGCCTTGGAGAGCGACAACAATGGCAACGTAGCCATCAGATTTACCCTGCCTGAGAGCGTGACTACCTGGAAGTTCATGGGATTGGCGCACGACAAGGAGATGCGCAACGGTTTGCTGGTGGATGAGGCTGTGGCTCAGAAAACCGTGATGGTGCAGCCAAACATGCCTCGCTTCCTGCGTGAGGGCGATAAGAGCACCATCGTGGTGAAACTCTTCAATACTTCCGACAAGAAGGTGAGCGGCAACACCCGTATGCAGATTCTCGACCCTGAGACCAACAAGGTGGTTTGGCAGAAGACGCAGAACTACGGCATTGATGCCGAGGGCTCTGCTACCATCTCCTTTGATGTCCAGGGGCTGAAAGAAGGCGTATATATTAATAAGGTGGTGGCTGCCGGTAATGGCTACAGCGATGGTGAACAGCACTATCTGCCGGTTTTGAGCAACCGTGAACTCGTGGTGAACACCCTGCCTATCACCCTGCATCAGAAGGGTGAGCAGAACTTCGACCTGAGCAAACTCTTCCTGAACAAGGAGGGCAAGCAGGCGAAGGGAGCTGAAGATGCAAAGGTAACCATCGAGTACACCAATAACCCAAGTTGGCTGATGGTGAAGGCGCTGCCAGCCATCAGTAATCCGGACGAGGAGGATGCCATCTCGCTGATGTCTGCCATCTACGCCAATACCATCATCACCCATATCCAGAAGACTCTCTCTTTGGATAATCATTCTCAGAAGACTCTCTCTCAGGAGAGCATCCGTCTGCAGAATCAGGTGGAGAAACTGAAGAAGTTGCAGAACGCTGACGGTTCCTTCTCATGGTGGAAGGGCATGAAGGGCAGCCAGTATATGACTACGTCGGTAGCCGAAATGATGGTTCGATTGAATGCCATCGCAGGTGTGCAGAAATCAACCGCCCGGATGCTGACTTCGGCTCTGAACTATCTCTCTCTGCAGACAGCTCGGGAAGTAAGAGAAATGAAGAAGCAGGAGGAGAAAAAGCAGAAGGTGAATCCTAGTGAACAGGCGCTGCATTATCTCTACATCCTTTCGATGGATGGCAGAAAGATGAAGCAGAATCTGGAGCAGGATAAGGCTTATCTCCTGGAAAAGATGTCGAAGATGACGGGTGATTTCTCCATCTATGGCAAGGCGCGTGCTGCCGTGGTACTCGCCAGAAACAGCCAGCAGAATGCTGCTTACCGCGAGAAGGCTGGCGAATATCTGCAGAGCGTGAACGAATATGCCGTTTACCGCGAGGAAATGGGTCGCTACTACGATACCCGCAAGGCACTCTACAGTTGGAGAAACTATAAGATACCAACCCAGGTATCTGTGATAGAGGCGCTGCAGATGCTGAAGCCGAACGACAAGCAGACCATAGAGGAACTGCAGCGTTGGCTCCTGATGTCGAAACGCACCCAGGTTTGGGATACGCCAGTGAATACCGTGGATGCTGTCTACGCCTTTATGAAGGGCAATGAGAGCAACTGGAGTAGGAAGGCTGAAAATGCCGTTCTGAAACTGGACGGAAAGCAGTTGCCGATGCCGCAGGATTCCACTACTTTGGGCTATGTGAAGACCGAAAAGACGGGCAAGGCATCTAGGCTGAGCATCCAGAAGAAGAGCGATTATACCAGCTGGGGTGCTGTCTATGCAGAGTTTAAGCAGCCTATCAGCGAAATCGGTTCCATGGAGTCGGGCATCAAGATTCGCCGTGTCATCGTTCCTGCCGAATCTGAGGGTAAGGGCAAGGCGCAGGCGAAGGTAGGTGAGAAGGTGAAGGTAACGCTGATCATCACCGCCGACCGCGACTATGACTTCGTGCAGATTACGGATAAGCGTGCGGCATGTCTGGAGCCGGTCAACCAGTTGAGCGGTTATCAGTGGGGCATAGGCTGCTATGTTTCTCCAAGAGATCATGCAACAAATTTCTATTTCGATCGTTTATCTAAAGGTAAGCACATCGTAGAAATGGAGTATTACGTGGATAGAAAGGGCGACTATCAGAGCGGAACTTGCACTGCTGAGTGTACCTACAGTCCGGAATTTGGTGGTCGCACAGAAGCTTATGAATTGAAAGTTAACAATTGATAGTTAAAAGTTTATAGATTGATAATTTAAAATAGAATAGTATGAAACGGATGAATATATGGATGCTCTCAGCGCTGTTGGCGCTGCCTGCATCAGCACAGAAGATTACAACTCAGCACGAGGTGGTAGACTGCGGACAGGTGGTGTTCAGCAAGCCTGTAACTGCCGAATTCGTGCTGAAGAATGATGGGCGCAAGCCTTTGGTTATCAACAATGTGTTGAAAAGCTGCGGCTGTACGGAGGTTGATTATCCGAAGACGAGCATTGCTGCCGGCGAAAGTTTCGTTATCAAGGCGGTATACGATGCCAAGCAGATGGGTACTTTCACCAAGCAGGTTTGTCTCTATACCAATGCGGATGAAGAGCCGTTCATCCTCTCTATGAGGGGAAAGGTAGTGGGCAGCGTAGTAGATTTCGCTGGTTCTTACGATGAGATGCTGGGTGCCATCAAGAGTGATGCCCAGGAGGTAGAGTTTGATGACGTGAACCGTGGCGACCGTCCGGTTCAGCGCATTCATATCTTCAATCCTACCGACGAAGTGCTGGAGCCGGTAGTGATGCATCTTCCAGACTATCTTCATGCTTTCGTATCGCCTTCCAAGGTGGCTCCGCGTCATTCAGCCGAAATCAGTTTCGTGCTGGAATCCAAGAAACTGCGTGACCTGGGCTTGAACCAGACATCCATTTATCTCGGTGAGCGTCCTGGCGATAAGGTTGCGCCTGAGAAGGAAATCGTGGTATCAGCCGTTCTTCTTCCTGGTTTCGAGAACATGACTCCAGCCAAGAAGGCACTGGCTCCGAAGATAGAGATGTCTGCCACCGACCTCAATCTGGGTAGATTCAATGGAAAGAAGAAGCTGAAGGGTGAGATTCTGATTACCAATAAGGGTAAGTCGGAACTGGATATCCGCAGCATGCAGATGTTTACGATGGGCTTGCAGGTGAACCTGAAGAAGAGTAAAATTCAGCCAGGAGAGACCGTTAAGATGAAGGTGACGGCTGTGGCTGCCGACTTAAAGAAATCGCGTGTCAGACACCCTCGTATCCTCATGATTACGAATGATCCTGACCATGCTAAGGTGATGGTGAAGATTAATGTACAATGATTTAAAAACGAATATCGTGCAGATAGAAATAGATAACGGCAGTGGGTTCTGCTTTGGCGTAACCACTGCCATCAAGAAAGCTGAAGAGGAGTTGGCTAAGGGCGGTAAACTTTACTGCCTGGGTGATATTGTGCATAACGGTATGGAGGTGGAGCGCCTGCATGAAGCGGGACTCATCACGATAGACCATGAGCAGATGGAGGAACTGCAGGGCGTAAAGGTCTTGCTCCGTGCTCATGGTGAACCGCCTGAGACTTATGCCCTTGCCGAACGGAACAACATCGAAATCATCGATGCTACCTGTCCTGTGGTGCTCCAGTTGCAGCGCCGCATCAAGAAGCAGTATGTCAACAATCCAGAGGCACAGATCGTGATTTTCGGTAAGAATGGTCATGCTGAGGTGCTCGGACTGGTGGGGCAGACGGAGAGTCATGCCATCGTGGTAGAGAAGTTTGAGGATGTGAAGCAGCTGAAGGAAACCGGTCAGTTGGATTTCTCTAAAGATATCTATCTTTACTCCCAGACTACCAAGAGCCTCGATGAGTTTCACCGCATCATCGAATACTGCCAGGAGCATATTGTTGAGGGTGCTGTCTTCAAGAGTTTCGATACCATCTGCCGTCAGGTGGCTAACCGCATGCCTAACATCGCTGCCTTTGCCAGCAAGCATGATGTCATCCTCTTTGTGAGTGGCAGAAAGAGTTCGAACGGTAAGGTGCTTTTCAAGGAATGCAAGAGTGTGAATGCCAACAGCTACCAGATTGAAAGTGCCGACGAGATAGATATGAACTGGTTCAAGGATGTGGAAACGGTAGGTATCTGTGGCGCTACCAGTACGCCGAAGTGGCTGATGGAAGAGTGCAGGGAGAAGATTATCAAGGATAGTTCTGCTCTTTTGTAGTAAAAGTTAAAATATTGATTATCAGTTATTTGATATACTTGATACGGTGTTTTACCGTATCAAGGGTATAGGATAGTTTTATCGTTGGTTGAAAAACTTAATATGCTGGTTATTAGCTAGTTAACCCACTTGTTACCGCGTATTGCGGTAGCAAGTGGGCATCTTTTATAAACTGCCTGAAAATAAAACAGGTGATAAATCTTCTCCCGAAGACCTATCACCTTCAAAAAACAGTAATTAACTCAAAATTTATAATCTATATCATTACTACCTTGTTAATATGGTTGCAAAGATACTATATTGAAATATTTTTTCCAAATCTTTTTCATCGAATAAAATGAATTTATCGGTAAAAATGCAATCTTTAACGTATTTTTGCATAAACAACCCGGCAGTCTCTTTTTCTGTAGTTTATTCTGCTATAGCTTTTTGATATTGTTCCATCAGCCATGCCTTTTGTTCAGGAATGGTCATGTTGCTGTTGTCGAGCGTGATGGCATCATCAGCCTTTCTGAGTGGGGAAGTCTCGCGGTGGGTGTCGATATAGTCGCGCTCCTCTACATTCTTCAGAATCGCATCGAAGTCGGCTGGCATTCCTTTCTCCTTCAGTTCATCGAAACGGCGCTGTGCTCTCACCTGTGAACTGGCTGTTACGAAAATCTTCAGCTCGGCATTTGGGAACACGGTGGTACCTATATCGCGACCATCCATCACGATGCCCTTGTCTTCGCCCATCTTCTGCTGCTGCTCTACCAGCGCCTCTCTGACGAAAGGAACGGCGGCAATCGGACTGACGTGGTTGGAAACCTCTAACGAACGGATTTCCTTTTCTACCAGTTCGCCGTTCAGATAGCAGTCTGGGCGACCGGTTGTTGCATTAAACTTGAATGAGATGCTGATGTTCTTCATCTCCTTCTGCAGTTCTTCAGTCTTTACGGCTCCATCTGCTTCGAAGAGCTGATGACGCAGCGCATAGAGAGTTACCGAGCGGTACATCGCGCCCGTATCTACATAAACATAACCTATTTCCTTGGCAAGATCCTTTGCCATCGTACTCTTACCGCAAGAAGAGTATCCGTCTATTGCTATTGTTATTTTCTTCATAATTTCGAACTAACTTTAATGTATAATTTATGATGTATAATTTATAATCTGTAACTTACATTCAGCATGAGGCTGCTGCTACTTACGTGATATTTGCCGTAGGCAACGTTCAGATGGAAGCGCTCCAGGTTGATACCGCCACCCACAGAGAAACCGGCTCCATGACTGCTTTCCTCATCTTCTGAGGTGCTGATTTTCATCTCGTTGGCTCTCCTGAAGTTGTAGCCGGCACCTATCCACAGGCTTTCTGAAAGCAGAATGTCGGCACCTACTACGGCATGATTGCGAAGACCGCTGTCCCAATGGTTCAGGTTGACCAGTGTGGCTGATACCCTGAACGGTGCGTTGACGAATCGTTTCGTCACACCCAACTGCAGGTCGATAGGCATCTTCTCGTATTCATTATCGTAGGCTTTCAGCTGTCCACCCAGATTCTTTGCCGCACATGAAACCGACCATTCCGTTTCAGGGTCGTAATAGTTGATGCCCAAATCCACTCCCACAGCGATAGAATTGTAATCGCCAATATACGAGGTGACGAATTTGGCCGCAATACCACCCGCAAACTTTTCACCGAGCATATAAGAGAAGTAACCCGCAACGGCAATATCCTTTGCAGAGAACTCACCCATCTGGATATTGTTCTCATCCGTCTCTTTCATCTTGCCGTAGTCAACAAACTGAGCAGAAACAGCCCACGAAGCCTTGTCGTTGACAGTACGGTTGAAACTAGCCGAGGCTGTATTCACTCCCGACATATAGTTCATATAATTGAGATTGACCGTCTTGTCGCTTACCGAAGCCAGGAGTGCCGGATTATGGAATATGAGTGCCTCATCATCTTCTATCAAGGTGATGTTGTCGCCACCCAGAGCTGCTGCATGAGCACTCACCGGCAAGCGAAGGAAATTATACCCCGTTTGGCTCTCTTGAGCATCAATAATTGTCGCAAAAAGCGTCAATATTGCGGAAATTACATATTTTTTCATTTAAATTTTCTAATTCTTTGGCAAAGATACTGCTTTTTTCAATAATAAGAAGTAATTTTGCAATGTTTTCGTAGAAAATAACGAATTAAAACGGAATTTATTGTGGAAATTAAGAAATCAAATAGCGCACAACTGGAAGATAAGCGGGTTACATTTTTCCTGCTAGGTTTGCTGCTGGCTTTTACTTTCATCTTCGTAGGACTCCAATATCAGAGAGGTCCGCAGGGAGAAGATGACTTGTCTGAATCGATGGAAGATCTCTCACAGGATCTGGAAATGTCGGCTCGTCCCGACCTGAAAGATATGGTGAGTGCGGAGGCCGTTTCGGCTCCTGCTTCTAAGTCGATTACCCAGGAAGTGAAGGCTGCCGAACAGCAGCCTCATCAGGCTCCAGCGAAAATCAGTTCTACAACCAGCGAACTGGTTATCGGCGACGGCTCGGGTGTTGTGGATGGAGCTGAGGTGAAGGAAGCGGTTCCTGAAACTCCTATCGAGAATCCGGGAGCTGAGGCTCCTATCAAACTGACGGTCGTGCAGAAGATACCGCAGTTTCCTGGTGGCTGGTCTGCCTTCATGCAGTGGCTTACCAAGAACCTGAAGTACCCTGTAGCTGCCCAAAAGAGCAAGATTCAGGGTACCGTAGTGGTTTCCTTCATCGTGAACAAGGATGGTAGTGTGGCAAATATCAAGGTAAGCACTTCGGTAGATCCTTTGCTCGACAACGAGGCTTTGAGAGTGATGAAGATGATGCCGAAGTGGAAGCCGGGCATCGATAAAGGTAAGGTCTGTCGCACGATGATTGCCATCCCGGTAGTGTTCCAGTTATAAATTGTTCATTATAAATTATACATTATAAATTATACATTATTATGAAGACTGCAGAAGAAATTTTAAGTATGGTAAATGAGTTTCTGGCTAATTTGCCTTACGAAAGAAAGCCGATGTCTCTTTATGAGCCTATCAGATACGTACTTTCTATGGGTGGTAAGCGTATTCGTCCTACGCTCATGCTTTTGGGCTACAATCTTTTCAAGGACAATCCGGAGAAGATTCTGATGAATGCCGTTGCCCTGGAAACTTATCATAACTATACTTTGCTGCATGATGACCTGATGGACAATGCTGATTTGCGTCGCGGTCATGAAACGGTTCATAAGAAGTGGGATGCCAATACGGCAATCCTTTCGGGCGACAGCATGCTTGTGTTGTCTTATGAGCGTATGGCACAGTGTGATGAAAAGCATCTTGCCAAGGTGCTGAAACTCTTTACAACCACAGCCCTGGAAATTGGTGAAGGTCAGCAGTTTGATATGGAGTTTGAAAACCGCAACGATGTGAAGGAGGAGGAATATATCGAAATGATTCGCCTCAAGACCAGCGTACTCCTGGCTTGTGCCTTGAAGATGGGTGCTATCCTTGCCGATGCTTCTGATGAGGATGCTGAGAACCTGTATAAGTTTGGCGAGCAGATTGGATTGGCGTTCCAGTTGCAGGATGATTACCTCGATGTTTACGGCGATACCAAGGTGTTCGGTAAGGAGATTGGTGGCGATATCACATCTAACAAGAAGACGTATATGCTCATCAATGCTTTTAATCATGCTGATGAGACTCAGCGTGCAGAACTGCAGAAATGGGTTGATGCCAAGGAGTTCGACCGCAAGGAGAAGGTGGCTGCTGTTACCCGTCTCTACAACGAGATAGGTATCGACAAAATGGCGCAGGATAAAATTGCTTATTATTTCGAGCAGAGCAAGAAGTATCTGGATGCCGTGAATGTGCCTGCTGAGCGTAAGGAGGAATTGGCAAAGTATGCTCAGAAAATGATGAAGCGACAGTACTAATTGAAGTGAAGAGTGAAGAACGAAGAGTGAAAAATTCATCGGCTTTACTAATCATAAAGTTCAAAGTTGACAGTTCAATGTTCAAAGTAATAGATACACATACGCATTTCGATGCGGAGGAGTTTGACGAGGATAGGGCGGAGGCTTTCGCTCGTGCCAAGGAAGCGGGGGTAGGCAAGGTGTTCTTGCCTGCCATCGATGTGAAGACCACACACGCAGTACTGGCATTGGCTAAGGAATATCCTGGCTATGCTTATCCGATGATTGGTCTGCATCCTGAAGAGGTGAAGGCTGACTGGAAGGAGCAGCTGGCTGAACTCCGGAAGATTCTGGAGGAACATCGCATGACCGGTAATGCCTGTCAGGAGGGTGGTTCTCTTCAGTTTTCAGACGTGATTGCTATCGGAGAGGTAGGACTTGATTATTACTGGAGCCGTGAGTTCGAAAACGAGCAGCTCGAGGCTTTCGAGGAACAGGTAAGATGGTCGGTAGAAACCCAGCTCCCGCTGATGATTCATTGTCGCAAGGCGCAGAACGAGATGGTACATCTGCTCAGAAAGTATGAGAAAGAACTGCCGGGTGGCGTCTTCCATTGCTTTACGGGCAACCAGAAGGAAGCCGAAGAACTGCTCTCCTTCGATAAGTTTGTATTGGGCGTCGGTGGCGTATCTACTTTCAAGAGCAGCCATCTCAGAGAAGATTTACCGGCTGTGGTTCCGATGGATCGCATCGTATTGGAGACCGACAGTCCGTATATGGCGCCCGTTCCTTATCGCGGCAAGCGTAATGAGAGCGCTTTTGTGGTAGAAGTGATGAAGACGCTCGCCAAGGCTTATGGCGTAAGCGAAGAGGAGTTTGCCCGGCAGACCAATCTCAATGCAGAGCGTGTTTTTCCGCTATCCGTATCCCCAGTATAGGCAGTAAGCGTTCAAAACTCCTTAAATAAACATAAAAAAACAATGAAAGTTATGGTATTTCGGAGGAAAAGCAATAATTTTGCACTTCGAAATTGTTGCAGCGGCATGTTGTGGCAATGAGAATCGTTCTTCGGAATATGGAAAGGTGCTCGAGTGGCTGAAGAGGCACGCCTGGAAAGCGTGTAACCGGCAAAACCGGTTCGGGGGTTCGAATCCCCCTCTTTCCGCTTTTATATATATAATAAGGTATATGAAGAATAATACAGCTATTGCACGTTTTGCAATATTGGTTTTCACTTGGATGTGTTCTCTGCCTATGATGGCTCAAGAAGAGAACATGGGATTTCATCAAGCTCTTAAGACAAAGTTTATAGAGGGTAATGCGGGATTTATGTCTCTCGTTGCCATCGCCCTCATCGTGGGTATGGCTTTCTGTATCGAGCGCATCATTTATCTGAGTCTTTCTGAAATCAACGCCAAGAAGTTGATGCAGGATATCGACCAGAAAGTGGCGGCTGGAGATGTGGAAGGGGCTAAGACGCTCTGCCGGAATACACGCGGACCGGTGGCTTCTATCTGCTATCAGGGCCTGATGCATATCAGCGAGAGTCTTGATGACATCGAGCGCTCGGTAAGCGGATATGGTACCGTTCAGGCGGCTAACCTGGAGAAGGGATGTTCCTGGATCAAACTCTTTATCGCAATGGCTCCATCGCTCGGATTCCTCGGAACCGTGATTGGTATGGTCATGTCGTTCGACCAGATTCAGCAGGCGGGCGATATCAGTCCTACTATCGTTGCTTCGGGTATGAAAGTGGCGCTCATCACTACCATCTTCGGTATCATCGTAGCCCTCATCCTTCAGGTTTTCTATAACTACATCCTTTCTAAGGTGGAGCACCTGACAAGCCAGATGGAGGAGTCGGCGGTTACTTTAATGGATATTATTGCCAAGAATAAATAAACGAAGAGAGAAATGGTTAAATTTCAATTTTCAAAGCAGAAGACGAAATCGGCCGAAAAGATATCGCAGCAGGTGTTCTATATTATGATAGGATTGGCGGTGCTGGTTTTCGGTCTGTTCTTTTTGGTAGGCTACGATTTGCCTTTCGAAGAGAACCCCGACTTTAATGCGCCTCTCTTTACCGATGTGCTCATCCTGCTGATGTGGCTCTTCCTGATAGGAGGTGTGGGACTGGCTGTCTTTTCCATGATCAGAGATTATCGCAGCAGCAAGTCGGAGGCTGTAGTGAATGGCATTCCCGTGCGTCGCATCTTCCGCATCACATGGATTGGAACTTTGGCAGTTTTGCTGCTTACCTTCCTTTTGGGCGGTTCTGCTCCGATGCTCATCAATGGCGAGAATTATGCCGACTGGCTCTGGCTCAAGCTTTCAGATATGTTTGTCATCACATCACTCCTGATGCTGTTGGCAGGAATCGGTGCCGTCTGTTTCGGTGCCACACGTTATATTCGGAAGAAAAAATAAGGAGAGCTCTCTGGGCTCTCTGTTCTATAAATAAGGATTAAATATGCTGATTAGAAGGAAGCAACACGAAACCCCGGGACTGAATACCACATCTACAGCCGACATCTCGTTCATGCTGTTGATATTCTTCCTTGTCACCACATCAATGGATGTGGATAAGGGACTGTTGCGCCAACTCCCTTCACCTGAACCGAAGAAGAAGGAGCAGCAACAGACGATGGTAGACAAGGCTAACCTGATGGCGCTGCGCCTGACAGCTGGCGATACGCTTTTGGTTAACGACAAGCCGATGAAGGTAAGCCAGCTCAAGGAAGAAACCATCCGCTTTGTTCACCGTCTGGGCAAGAAACATCTCATCTCTATCGAGAGTGACCGCGATGCCGACTACAATCTCTATTTCCAGATGCAAAACCAGCTGATGGAGGCATATAGCCAGCTTCGCAACGAAACAGCCCAGAAGAAATATCACAGGGATTATGCCCTCTTGAACAATGACCAGAAAGAACAGGTGCGCAACATCTGTCCGCAGCGCATCACTGAGTCTTATGCCAATGCGATGACTCATGCCGACCAGCGTGTTGATGCCAATGCTGAAGAAAAGCAAGGGGAAGAAAATTCTATAGAAACAGCTACTGAACAGCAGAAAGGAGGTAAACAATGATGAATTTTCATAAGAAATCGCATGAAGTGCCAGGGTTGAATACATCTTCTCTGCCAGACCTGATTTTCTCCGTACTGTTCTTCTTTATGATTGTTACCCACATGCGCCAGGTTACCTTGAAGGTAGACTGCCGTTTGCCACAAGGTAAGGAACTCACCCGCCTGACCAAGAAATCGGCTGTGAGCCATATCTATATAGGTAAACCAACCAAAGAGATGCAGGCAAAGTATGGTACCGGTACCCAGATTCAGTTGAATGACAAGTTTGCTTCGGCTCCCGAAGTGATGGATTACATTTCGGCAGAAAAGAAGCGTATGTCACCGGAAGACCAGAAGCTGATGACCATATCAATCAAAGCAGATCAGGAAACCAAGATGGGTGTGATAACCGACGTAAAGCAGGCTTTGCGCCAGGCAAAAGCATTAAAAATCAGTTATTCTGCCACAGAAAAAGGAAAATAATATTAATTTATAATGTTTTTCTCTTAAAAAGTTGCTTTTATTAATTTTTTGTATTATCTTTGCAAGCAAATTATTAGTATTATGTCAAAACAAATTTTAGATTCATTAGATAGGCAGATTCTGAAGCTGATTTCTCAGGATGCCCGTATTCCATTTTTGGAAGTGGCACGCGCTTGCAATGTGAGCGGTGCTGCCATTCATCAGCGTGTTGCTAAACTTACAAATCTTGGTATCATCAAGGGTTCACAATTCATCATTGACCCAGAAAAGATAGGTTACGAAACTTGTGCTTATATGGGACTCTATCTGAAGGAGCCTGAGAAGTTTGACCAGGTTGTAGAGGAGTTGAAGAAGATTCCTGAGGTTGTGGAGTGTCACTATACTACAGGTGGTTTTGATATGTTTATCAAGATTTATGCGCTGAACAACCACCATCTCCTGGAAATCATCCATGATAAGTTGCAGCCATTGGGATTGTCTCGCAGCGAGACCATCATCTCTTTCAATGCATCTATCAACCGTCAGCTTTCTATGCAGGATCTCAAGAGTTTCAACGATGATGAAGAGGAAACTGATGAGGAGGCTGCAGCAGAGAAATAAGATATAAAAAGAAAAAAAGCAGTAGCTCCCTGCGGGATTACTGCTTTCTATAAAGGGTGAGGAATGTGAACGGTAAGCCGTTTTCATTCCTCATTTCTTTTTCTGTCACTTCCCATTCTGCCGGATTGATTTCCGGAAAGAAGGTATCGGCATGTTCAGGTTCCTTTTCAACGATTGTGAGATAAAGCTTGTCTGCAAAAGGCAAAGCCTGTTCATATATGCTGGCTCCTCCGATGATGAAACATTCATCTGATGCTTCTTTGCTTCCAACCGTTTTTTTGTTTCCAACCTCTTCTTTCCTTGCTGCCAGCGCTTCTTCCAGAGAACTGCATACTTCGCACCCTGTTATCTGCTCTCTTGTCTTCGAGATAACAATATTGCGGCGGTTGGGCAAGGCTCCGTTCGGCAGCGACTCAAATGTCTTCCTGCCCATGATGATCGTATGTCCAGTTGTGAGCATACGAAAGCGGGTCATGTCCGATGGGATGGCGTAGAGCAACCGGTTCTGATAGCCGATAGCTCTATGCACTTTGGATATACAGGCGATGATGCTGAACATTTTTTTATTTTAATGTTAAGTGTTAAATGTTGAATTATTCATTCTTGCTATAAACTATTAACTATAAACTATTAACTATAAACAGCTCTCCCGTCCCATGGCTGCTCTTGATCTTCCACTCCTGCGGATAGAGGTTGTTTGCACGGTTGCCGATGTTCTTTTCCCATCCTATCGGAACCTGTCTGTAGGTTACCAGTACATAACCCTTAGGCGTATCGGCAGGCAGATTCACAGCCTCCTTGCGAAGGTAGCGGATGGCATCTTCGTAGGATAACTCCACCTGTGGGAAGTGATCTTTGTTGAGCATCGTAGAGAGAGCGAGAGCCTGGTCGGGGATAAGTCCCTTTCCCTTGTCTGTTCCCAGTTTCACACCGGCATGCAGCACCTTCAGGTTCTTTTCTGCCTGGTCGTAGATGTCTTTCCATCTGCCCGGAATGGCGTAAACCGTCTCGTTGCTTTCTGCAGGCATCCATTCCGTATCTGCCTTCAGCCAGTCGCCCGGAATCTCCAGTCCCTTTCCTTTCGCCACCTTCTTGTCTTTCTTTTTCTTATCTTTCCTGTTCTCCTTGGCTGAAGAACCTGCTTCCCATTCGCCCTCTTTCTTCAGAATCGCCATAAACAGACCTTCGCCTCGCGAAACGCCAGGAATAAATCGGTAAACAGGGAAGTCGGTGCCCGTGAGGTTGCGGGTGATGTTCCATGCATCTTCTACACCCTCCAGTGCCATCACTTCTGCGCCAAGTTCTTCGCATATCCAGTCCACGTTCTCCTCATCTTCGTGCGCATTGAAGGTGCAGGTAGAGTAAATCAGGATACCGCCTGGCTTCAGACAGTTCCAGATATCCGATACGATTTCGCGCTGCAGCTGCCAGCAGTTGTTCACATTCTGGGTACTCCATTCGCCGATAGCCCCTTCATCTTTGCGGAACATTCCTTCGCCGGAGCAGGGAACATCGGTAAGAATCACATCAAACTGCAACTTCGATTTCTTGTAATCGCGGGGATAGTTGTTGGTAACAATCATATCCGGATGACCGAACTTCTGTACGTTCTCGGCAAGAATCTGTGAGCGGGTGCGCATAGGTTCGTTGCTGAAGAGCAGACTCCCTTCCGGCAAGGCAGCTCTTACGGCAGTCGACTTTCCGCCAGGGGCAGCACAGAGATCCAGCATCATCACCGGTTCTTTTACGTACTGTCGGATAGCCACATCTACAAACATAGATGAGGCTTCCTGCACATAATATAAGCCGGCATGCAGCAGCGGATCGAAGGTGAATCCGGGACGGGTAGAGAGATAACGTCCGGTTTCCGGACACCAGGGAATCGGTTCGCCTACTGCATCCTTGCATTTAAAAGGATTGATGCGGATACTGGTTGGTGCCTCCTCTTCGAGGATAGCATGCTCCAGACGCTGATACAGCTTTTCGCCCATCAGCGCCTGCGTATATGTTCTGAAATCTTCAGGTAATGTCTTCATTCTGTCTCTTTTTCTTTAATTTGTTTGCAAAAATAAGAAAAATTTCGTTTCTTTGCAACTAAATCGCGAAGAGATGCGTCTAAGAAGCAGAAATTTATGAAATAACAAGGTAAAAACAATAAAAAAATAATGATATGAAGAAAGCAATATTGGCATTAGCGCTCGTTATGAGCATCGGAGCCACCCAAGTGTCTTTGGCGTCTTCAGCTCCAAAACATCGTTATCATCCAACTACCCAACAGGTAGACCCAAAGGCTGCTCCTGCATCTGCTGCACAGCCATCTGTTTCGAAAGATAAAGACGACGAGGCGTTGGAGGCATATTCTGATACCACCAGCACAGATTCGGCCAACTATGATGATTATGATGAGAATGATAATAAGTCTGTTCATTCTAGATACAGTTTAGACAACTATGATGATCCGTTCGATTTCATCGGTTCGGTATTTGGTGGCGGAGCGCTGGCTGTTATGATCATCTTCTGTATCATCTTCGGTCTGCTGTTTGTCTTTGCTCCGCTGATCATCGTATTTCTGGTTATCAGATATCTGATTCGCCGCCACAACGACCGGATGAAACTGGCGGAGATGGCGATGGAGAAGGGCATCAATGTTCCGGAAAGCGACCGGCCGATAGACAAGCAGAGCGATGAGTATCTGGTAAAGCGTGGATTGAGAAATGCCTTCCTGGGAGCCGGCTTGTGCGCCATGTTTGCCTGGTGGGATGTTGATTTCCTGGCTGGCATCGGAGCCCTGGTCTTCTTCTATGGCATCGGTCAGACCGTTATCGGCTCGCTTCCTGCCATCAAGGACTGGTGGAAGAACCGTCATGGCGATCAGGGCACGGGCTATAATGGTACTCCGGTCTAGCAGCCGACATTCAACATATCATGGCTTCTCAATAGGAGGGGAAGTCACAAGGAAAAGAACAACAATTATTAGTTAATATATATAAGGTGGAAAAGTTATCCGATATCTCTCTCGTCACGAAGGTGGTGATGCTTCATGACCGCAAGTCGTTCGACCTGCTGGTCAGGAAGTATCAGTCACCCATTCGTGGGTTCTTCCTGCGCCAGACGCTGGGGGATGCGCAGCTGAGTGACGACTTGGCGCAGGATACCTTTGTCAAGGCTTATACCCATCTGTCCGGTTTCAGGGGTACAGCCTCTTTCTCCACCTGGCTCTACCGCATTGCCTATAATGTATGGTATGATTATACCCGCAGTCATAAGGAGACGCAGGACATCGATACGCCTGCCGTTACCAGTAAAAATGCACAGGGCGCCCATGCCGGATTGAAGATGGATTTGCTCAAGGCATTACAGATATTGAATGAAAATGAACGTACATGCATCACGCTGCAGCTGATGGATGGACTCTCTATAGATAAGATTGCAGAGGTGACGGGAATGGTGCAAGGCACCATCAAGTCGCATCTCTCTCGAGGAAAACAGAAACTTGCAAGTTACTTAAAACAGAATGGTTATGACCGATAAGATAAATGATAAGAAGTTGGAGAGCATGAAAGGGGAACCGTTGAACCCTCAGGATGAAGAACTCTTGCAGATGTTCTTTTCCGATTGCCAGATGTCAGAGATTCCTGATGACGGATTCTCCGACAGGGTGATGCAGGCATTGCCGGCTTTACCCGAAACTGATACTGCGATGTCGCTGGTTAAGCGCCAGCGTCTGGAACATTTATGGACGGCAGCCTGTGTGGCAGCAGGCATCATCATAGCAGTAGTCTGTCAGGGATGGGAACAGATTCAGGGATGGCTTTTCTCTATGAAGATAGATTTCCTCCTCTCCGGTTCGCGTGCCCTTACGCATGTGGCAGATTCCATCGCCCACTCTCAGAATCTCCTGATGGTGCTGGCTGGCATCGTTGTCCTCATCATGGTTTGGGGATATAATGAACTGGCTGATGCACGTCAGTAGGGAATAAATATAAAAAAAACTATAAATCCTGAGCTTACTTGCGAAAGTTCAGTAGATTATAAAAAGAGATGAAGCAAAATCAATAATGTTTCATCTTTTTTTTTTTGTGCGCAGGTTTCCATCTGCAAATGCTCCAATTTGAAGAAAGATAGAGAAAGATTTGGCTTTTTCAGATAAAAGTTGTATTTTTGTTGCAAAATTGCTGACAATGCGGGTTCTGAGGCCTTCGTTGCAGCAATGAAAATCTCGAACCGCTCCTCATTGGGAGCATAAATGAAAGAATAAAAATGGAATCCATTATAAAGCATTATCAGGTAGCCCATGTCGGGTTCAGTCTTTCTTATCCTGATTACTGTCAGAAGGTTATGGATACTTTGCTGGGGGCTTATCAGGGGTTTGAATGCGATGAACAGGTCGCATCTGCTGCCCGAACCTCCTTCACGCTTACCTTGTCAGAAAGCGGGGAAGAACTGAGGAAACCTGCCGGCTTCAGAGAGGAATGCAGACAGGATGAGGAGGGACAGCTCATTATCAGCGGTAGTCTGGGAGAAACGCAGAAGGCGTTTCTGATGGCGATGACTGATATGAAATCCATACTGGTTACCGGTCTTGATTATCAGCATTCCAGTCTTCTGGTCCCTCCTGGCATCTTCAGTCAGAAGTCGGCTTTCGGTGCCATCAAGGCAACTGTTGATACCTCGCTGATGCTGCTCTATGCCATGCGTTCGGCAATCGGAGATACACTCCTGTTTCATTCTTCTACCGTAGTAAAGGAGGGTAAGGCTTATCTCTTTCTGGGCAAGAGCGGAACGGGTAAGAGTACGCATTCCGGTCTGTGGCTCAGGCATATAGCAGGAACCCGACTGCTCAATGATGACAACCCGGTGGTATATGTAGCGCCAGAAGGAACACTCATGGTGAGTGGCTCTCCTTGGAGCGGAAAGACGCCTTGCTATAAGAACGAGGAATATCCGATCGGGGCAATTGTCCAGTTGCGTCAGGCACCCGCCAACAGCATCAGAAAACAGACCGTCATAGAGGCTTATGTGTCTCTCAAGTCTTCGGTTTCCGGCAAGGCGTGGGAGAAGAATATTGCTGACGGTCAGCATCAAACGATAGAGAAGATAATCGGTGGAACCCGACTTTATCAGCTCGACTGTCTGCCCGATGCCGGTGCAGCCCTCCTTTGCTGTCAGACCATCAGTCAGTAAACCCAATCGTCGGGAATAAACCAATCGTGCAATAGAAAGATGAATACATCCGATTCGAAATATAAGGCCATTGCAGCACTTGAACAATTCATCCGTGAAGGTCGTCCTGTCAAGTTTCCAGTCAAGGGAACCAGCATGCTTCCCTTTATCGTAGGAGATAGAGATTGTGTTGAATTCTATCCGGTAGAAGGAGAGTTGAGGGTGGGCGATATTGTGATGGCGAGGGTAGAAGAAGGCTATCCGGTGGTTCATCGCATCATCGGAATAGAGCCTGTTGCAGGAGATGCTTCCTCTGCATCCTCTTCAGCAGATGATAGTCGTATCATACTGACGGGTGATGGGAATCTCGGTTTTAAGGAGCATTGCCTGCACAAGGATGTCATTGCGAAGGCGCATGCTGTCATCAGACCCGATGGCAGCCGTAAGAGTCTCATCTCGCAGAAAGCGCTCAGAAACTGGCATAGGTGGCAGAGGTTGAGACCTGTACGTAGGGTCTTGCTTAAAATAATCAAACTCTATATCCTTTTATCATATAAAAACTAAAAAACAAGATACAATGAAGATCAAGAACGATTTTAAACTCCGCGAGATTTGCGGTGAGTATGTGGTAACAGCCGAAGGTATGCAGGCAGTAGACTTTACCAAGTTGATCAGTCTCAATGAAACAGCTGCCTTTCTCTGGAAGGCGGCTGAGAAACAGGGCGAATTTACGGTAGCTTCGTTGGCTCAGGCATTATGCGATGAGTATGACGTAGTCATGGCTCAGGCAGAAAAAGACTGCCAGGCTGTTGTGGCTCAATGGCAGAAAGAGGGTCTGGTATGAGGAAGTATGCACTATGGTTTTTCCGCCAGATGTCTGCAGTCCGTGGACGTTTGCTCTTGCGCATCATTGCCGGTCTCCTGCAGGTAGCTTTAGGCTTATGGCTCGTCTGGCTGTGTCGCCGGTTCATCGATGTGGTGATTTGGCGTGGCGACGTGCTGCGCGAAACCATCGTGCTTTTTTCAGTCATCGCTCTATTGATAGCCCTTCGCCAGCTGGTATTCTATCTTTCCGGCATCACCGAGGTAATCCTCCAGAACGATATGCGTAGCCGTCTCTTTCAGTTTGTGCTGGGCAGGAAACTCTATGCCGAAAAGCATCAGACTGGGGCTGGTTCCGGAAAATCAGCTTCCGATATGCTTTCCGGCGATATCAGTCAGCGTTTGGAGCGCGATCTCTCGTCAGCCTCTTCGGTTGTTACGGATGTCTTGCCATCGGTTGTAGTCACCCTGGTGCAGCTCTTCGGCGCCTTCTTCCTGATGCGTTCCATCGATTCCATCCTGGCATGGAGTCTTCTGGTACTGACACCGGTGGTAGCCGTTTGCGCCAAGTATCTCGGTAGCCGGCTCAAGAAGATGACGCTGGCGATACGCGAGGAGGAGAGCAGTATACAGATGATGATTCAGGAGACGGTAGAACATGAACTCACCATCAAGACCTTGCAGGCTGAAAGCACGGTTTCCGGTAGGGTAGGCAGCATGCAGCAGCGTTTGCATCATCTGGTTCGCCGTAGAATCCGTTTTACGTTGATATCCCGCCTGCTCCTTGCCTTCACCTTCAGTTACGGCTATTTCGGAGCCTTTGTCTATGGCGCCATCCAACTCAAGAATGGGTTGATAACCTTTGGTGTGATGACCGCCTTCCTGCAGTTGGTAGGACAGATACAGAGTCCTATCATGTCGCTCTTGGGCATGATTCCCCAACTGATTCATGCTTCAGCGAGTGTAGACCGGTTGGTAGAGATAGAAAATACTGAACAGGAGAAGTCTCTGTCGCAGACTGATGCTCCGATTCCTTTGCTGCATGCTTGTGGCATCCGTCTTCAGAATGTGAGTTATTCTTATCCCGATGAGCGTAAGAAGATGGTAGTCAGGTATTTCTCTTATGATTTCCGTCCTGCCACATCTGTGGCGATAGTAGGAGAAACCGGTTGTGGCAAGACCACCATCCTGCGTCTCTTGTCGAGTATCATCCAACCCGATAGCGGAAAGATTGTTTTGTATGATGCACAGGGCAAAGCGGTAGAAGGAACCGGTATGCGCTCGCATATCGTGTATATAGAGCAAGGTAATACGCTGATGAGCGGAACCATACGTGATAATCTTCTTCTGGCGAATCCTGCGGCTACTGACGAGCAGCTTTCCGATGCCCTTCATGTAGCCTGTGCCGATTTCGTGTTCAGTTTGCCGGCAGGCATGGATACGAAGATAGGAGAGCATGCCACCCGTTTGAGTGGCGGTCAGGCACAGCGCATCGCCATAGCCCGCAGTCTTTTGCGCAAAGGCAACATTCTGCTGTTGGATGAAATCAGTTCATCGCTGGATGCCGAAACCGAGAAGCTCCTTTTCGACCGTCTGTTTGCTGCTTATGCCGACAAGACCATCATCTGTGTAACGCATAGAAAAGAAGTGGCAGACAGATGCCGGGAGCAGATAAAGGTAGGGGAGGTAATAGTTGGTAGTTAACAGTTTATAGTAGATAGTCTGAAATACGCAAGTCCGCTAGGCGTTTCTCCCTAACGCCTAACGGGCTTGCGAGCGATACTACTGGCAGCTCTGCACGCAAAAGGCAGAGGCTATGGCGGTGAGAACGGTAATGACGAAATTCAGAATTTTCTTGAGTGTTTCTCTTTTC
>OGOQ01000899.1_pt1 | contig 25894 bp, 23 predicted proteins | sample 1552691 | NCBI WGS metagenome assembly OGOQ01 (sample SAMEA2580209, study PRJEB22360) | human gut metagenome | biome: human gut; feature: human-associated habitat; material: faeces | place: Denmark | collected 2008/2010
AATAACCCAGGGCGATGCCCTGGGCTAGGAGCTTCTGCCCTTTCAGGGCGTGTGGTGCAAAATTTGCAAAAGTTCAATCAGATAATTTACATTTTAGATATTTATGGAGAAGAAGGATTTGAGAATTGTTTTCATGGGAACACCGGAGTTTGCGGTGGAATCCCTCAAGCGCCTGGTAGAGGGCGGTTACAACGTGGTGGCTGTGGTTACGCAGCCCGATAAACCGGTGGGCAGACACCAGGATACGCTGCAGCCTTCGCAGGTGAAGCAGTATGCCGTGGAGCACGGGTTGCCGGTGTTGCAGCCTGTAAAGATGAAGGACCCGGAGTTTGTAGAGCAGTTGCGCTCTTATCATGCCGATTTGCAGGTGGTTGTGGCTTTCCGTATGCTGCCTGAGGTGGTTTGGGCGATGCCTCAATATGGTACTTTTAATGTACATGCAGCCCTCCTTCCGCAGTATCGCGGTGCGGCGCCAATCAACTGGGCAGTCATTAACGGCGAGAAGGAGACAGGTGTCACTACCTTCTTCCTCGACCACGACATTGATACCGGCCGCATCATCATGCAGAAGCGTTTCCCTATTCCGGAGACGGCAAATGTGGAGTATGTTTACGACGGGCTGATGCATCTCGGTGCCGAACTGGCGCTGGAAACCATTGATGCGCTCATCGCTGCCGACGGCAATATCGGTTCCATTCCGCAGAGCAAACTGATAGGTGAGGGTGCCGAACTCAAGCCGGCTCCTAAAATCTTCAAGGATACCTGCCGAATCGACTTCCACCAGCCAGCCAAGAAGGTGTATGATTTCATCCGCGGTCTTTCTCCATACCCTGGTGCATGGACCGAAATCAAGAAGAAGGAGACGGTAGTTTTCTTTGACGATCCTAGAGAAGGAAAGGTGGAGAATGCTGTGGGTTCAGATGGTTCTAATCCATCTCGCAAGAAGAGCACCGACAAGATTCAGGTGCTCAAGCTGTTCTCTACCTATCTTTCGGGCATAAAGCGTGGTGCGGCGCCTGTGGGCTCGCTGCGCATTGAGAACAAGCATCTGCAGGTGGCTTGCCTCGACGAATGGCTTGACATTCTGGAACTTCAGCTTAGCGGCAAGAAGCGTATGGATGCAACTGCCTTCCTCAACGGCATGAAGGACATTGCCTATTATGAGTGCCAGAGGAAGGATATTGAGGACGATTTTTAGGTATTAGGAATTTAAGTTTTTATAGTAATTATGACTGTAGAAGAAGATATCAAGCGTGCTGTGGAATGCATGCGCAAGGGTGGAGTGATTCTCTACCCAACGGATACCGTATGGGGAATTGGTTGTGATGCAACCAATCCGGAGGCGGTAAAGAAAGTTTATGAAATTAAGAAGCGTGACGACTCTAAGGCGCTTATCTGCCTGACAGATTCTGCCGACCGCATGGCTCGTTATTTCCGCAATGTGCCTCAGGTGGCATGGGATTTCATTGATGCTGCGATGCCTGTGAAACCTACCACGGTTATCCTGGATGATGCGAGTGGAGTGGCTAGTAATCTGGTGGCAGAGGATGGCAGTTTGGCGATGCGCGTTACGTATGAGCCTTTCTCCAAGCAGCTCTGTTACCGTTTTCAGAAGCCTATTGTGAGCACAAGTGCCAATGTGAGTGGCGAGCCAGCTGCCCAGAATTATCGCGACATTTCTGAGGAAATCCTCAATGCCGTAGATTATGTTTGCTGGAGCCGTCGCCAGGAGCATAAACCTCATCAGCCTTCGAGCATCGTAAAGATTGCCAAGGATGGCGAGGTGAAGGTTATCAGATAATAAAAAGCGTGCTAATTCATGTAGCTTTTCGGGCATTCGGCCCATACTAAAACCACTTTGAAACTTTCTATATATAGAAAGAGCCCTGAGAAAAGGCTAAAAGCATCTTTATGTTTTGAGGATGCTTTTGCCTCTTTCAGGGCTTTCATTTTTTTGCCGCCTTTTCCTTGCGGCCTTGCGTTTCTTCTTTACCGCTTTTCTACATGCAGCTCGTTACTCCGAGAGTAGTTGCTACGGCGGTGAGAATGCTGATGATAACCTGTATCAGCGTTTTCCATGTTTCTCTTTTCATCATGATTTTCCTTTCTTTTTAGTGGTTAAATACTTGTGTTTCCGTGTTTTCAGGAGGATTTCTCAGAAAGAGTGCAGCCCCCCGAAGGGGGCTTTGGCTAGCCCATGTTTCCGTCGCCGTCAGTTCCGCCACCTTCGGTAGTGCCACTGCCTTGACCGCCGTTTTCACCGGAATTTCCGCCGCCGCCAGTAGGGTTGTTACCATCGCCCTCCTCATCTACGTTGCCCTTGTCGGCAGAAGTAACCTGCTTGATTACCTTTCCGTTGCGGTCGTAGCAAGTAATACTGATGGCGGTGTTGGCGAGTTCCTCCTTGATCTCCACACTTGGGGTGAAGATGACGCGGCGTGCGGTGATGAGGGCGGTACTTACGAGGTCAACCTTCTCAACGGCGTTGCCTCGCACACCGAATCGCATGGTTCCGAGACCTGGGATTGCCACACTGTGACCCTCAGTGGCCCATGCCACGATGACGTCGCTCAATGCGTTCCAAGATGCGTTTACCACACCCTTTGGCAGTCCGGAACGGAGAGAAGCTTCCTTGATTACCTTGTCGGCAGTAAGTTTGCCGTAGAGCTCTGGAGTGAGCACGAATGCGTAGCGGGTTTTGTTCTTGTCGAAAGATACGTTACGCTCAATTGCCTTAAGTTTCATTCCCATAATGTTTAATTTTTTTAAGTGGTTATTAATGTTGAAAATCTGTAAGTGTGAACTCGAGTTTGCGCGCTATCTCGAATTTCACGGTGCAAAGGTACGAAAAAATTTTGACATGGGCAAGTAAAATCGTAAATATTTTTCAACTTTAACTTTTCTTTACAAAACGAGAGATCTTCTGGTAGTCGGCACAAGGCGGCTTGACGGTGCTTCTGCTGTATCTCCATACCCTCGCCCGCGCGCGCCTGTTATTATTTCATCGTGATAGAATATTTTTTTCATCGTGACATAAAAATGAAACTATGGCTAGAGGGGGTGTAGAAGGAGAGATGAAGAGAAGGTTGAGGAGAGAGAGAAAAGAGGGTGGTCATTAAGGTCATTAGTCATTAAGGTCATTAAGCACTTTGAAATTGGGGGTATTTTTTAGGACAATAATAAAAATATAAATATTTATATTTTTATTATTGTCTCTATTTTTACTCCCCGTTTGGAGAATCCTTAATGACCTTAATGACCAATGACCTTAATGACCACTTTTGACCATCAAGATGTAAAGATAATTGAGTTTCCCCTTTAGGGGAAGAGTTCTTGCCCATAGATTTCTTCTGAAAATAAAGAAGAAAAAGTTTGGTGGTAACAATTATTTTTTCTATCTTTGCCCCCATCAAGCAAGCTAAAAGAATAAGCTTGCCTCTGGTAAAAACTAATATAGATAAAAATTATACTTATGACACAGAAAACTACTACTTATCTCGCCACTGCTGTGCGTTATTTTGCTAACCCCAGCCTTCGTGGCAATGCCCAGGAGACTCCTGAAATGGAGCAGCGTACTATCGGGGTGTTGTCGGGCTTGCAAGCCCGGTTGCCCCTTGTTGTGCTTCGCCTTGATGAGCAGAACCATTATGATTCTCAGGCAGTTGTTGTGCTTGAGCATGGGCGGCAGATAGCTTATCTGGCTGCAGATGATGCCCATCAGTGTGTGGCTGAATACGGTGAAAGGCTTCGGGTCGGGATACCGGTAAGGGTGACGGAGGTGAGCGTGGAGAAACACGGGGTGTTCTGGGTAGAGAAGCCTAAGATGAAGGGGGCTTCTGCTGCTGCTTCTGTTGCTTCTTCTGCTTCTGTTTCTTCTGCTGCTTTTTCTGCTTCTCTTTCTCTTCCTGCTGCTCTTGATTGGAGCGGGTGGATGGAGCCTGCTGCTTTGGCCCTCCCTGCTGCTTTTAGGCAGAGGATAGAATCGCTGGAGCTCATCATCGATTTCTGCTTGGGAGAAATAGAGGCGGATGAGGAAGGCGGGGGACCTGCGATGGAATCGCAGGGAACGGGGGCGCAAAGGGGGAGTGCTGGCTCTGCTTCTTCTAGCTCTGCTTCTCCTTCTGGTTCTGCTTCTCCTTCTGGCTCTGCTTCTCCTTCTGGCTCTTCTTCTTTCTCTTCTTCTGAGGTTACGCTTTGCGAGTATTTGGGGTGCTGGCTGGAGGAGGTTAGCTTTGATGTGAGCAGGGAGGCGCATGAAAGGGTGCTGAGATACAGACAGCTGCTCGAGGCTAGCGGAAGGCCAAAACTGATGGAAATGGCTGAAAAGATGGATAGGACGCTGGTGAAAGGGGGATGCATTGAGGTTACCCGAAAAAGATGCGAAATGTGGCAACAGATGATGGAGGATGAAGGTGTGAAAGAGGACTTTGACCACTTGATGGCTTTTTCTACATCCGTGCCTCAGGTGATGCTGGCTGATACTGAAATGAAGGTGAGACAACTGCCGGGAAGACTGTATGACTTCATTGCTGATGATGCTAAGTTTCTGTCACATCTTCGCTATCTTATGCCGCCACTTGGTGCTTTGCGTAATATCTTGAGCTATAGATTGTTGAGGAAGTTGCTGTGCAAGAAACTGGGGGTTAGCGATGCGGCTTGCCGGGCTGCCGGGAATACTGATTTTTCAGGGTCTTTTTCAGGGTGCTCATCAGGGTCTTTTTCAGTATCACCTTCGGGCTCTTCAGTATCATCTTCGGGTTCTTCAGTATCTCTTTCGGGCTCTTCAGTATCCCCTTCGGGTTCTTCTGTATCTCCTTCGGGTTTTTCAGTATCTCCTTCGGGTTTTTCAGTATCTCCTTCGTCCTCTTCAGTATCAGTCTCTGAAAACGGGGAGGAGAAGGGGGCTGGTTCTTCTGTTTATCTTTCGCCTGTTCGGGGAAAGAAGATTGATTTCATCCGTGTGGTTAATGTGCTTTATGAATTGGGGCTTTTTACGGATAAGGATGGGGTTCGCTGCACCAAGAAGGAGGCTTTCCGGGCGTTTGGAAGGGCGGTGAATCTGGATTTGTCTAATTACAATAAGGATTTGAGTCGCGCTCTTAACGATACGACGACCCGTGAGCGCCAATTGCAGATTTTTAAGGATATGAGACAGAAAATGGCGGAAATCTATCAGGATAAAAATTAGGCGTTGTAAGCGCATCCCGTATCTGATGGGTGTTGTTTGCTTCGGAATTACAGGGGGATGTTGATGGGGGCTTTGTAGACTCCATGAAAGTTTTTTCTTGTTTTTTTGATTTTTTTTATGAGGTGATTATCAGATAGTTAACTCTGTTTTGAGAAATATAGGCTTCGTAGACTCGAGAGGGTGGTCTACGAAGCCTTTCGTTTTTTTGCCCTACCTTTGCAACCGGAAATCAGAAGAAATGAGGCTGGTTCCTGAAAAGGATTCGGAAGAAATGACGCTGGTTGGAGTAATAACTTTTTAAAATGAATAAATGATGAAAAAGAAAACGAAAATCATGGAGCTGAAGCTGGTTCGCTTCGCTAAAAAGAAAGGGTATACCATCGGGCACCTTTACTGCCTGGGGGAAAGGGAAGAAAAAGGGACCTGCGATGGAATCGCAGGGAACGGGGGCCAGACGGGGGACTTGGAGGCTGATGAAGGGCTGAAGGGCGACGGAGGGCTGCTGGGCGATAAAGGGCTGCAGCCTTTCTGCGATACGCTGGAACCGCCGCGACGCAATCTGCTGAATGGGGGTGAGCATGTGCAGATTGAGGGCATGGCTTTCTTCGACAACCGCAAGTATTTTATGTTTTCGCCTGATGATCCGAAACCTAATCAGGTTTCCAGTTTCCGTACGCTGGGCATTGTGCAGCAGATGAGCGACGGCACGGTGGATTTTACGGTGAAGGGGTATCCGCGCTCGCAAAGTAAGCTGATCAGGAAGTTTGCCCACGGCCGTGCTTCGGAGACGAAGGATGGGGCGATACAGATTTTTCTGAAGGTTTTTAAGAATGAGGGCATCAATATTCCTAAGGCGATGCGCAAGGAGAGCCGCGAGGCGGTGCAGGCTATCATGGATTATCTGATGTTGGGATAGGGCCCTGGATGTACTTACTGAATCTTTATTAACTGTTTTTATTTTTTTGATTGGAATATGAGTGTTTATTTGATTTCTGTTAGGGGAGGGCGCAAGGTGGCCCTCCCTGTTCTCACCGAGGAGTCGTATCGCCGGCTAAGAAATACTTCTTCGCAACAAGCTAACCTAAGACAGGCTAGAATGGGTAACCAGGCTGCTAAACGGAGGCTTATCCAGTTTAACTATTCGGGGTATTACCCGGATGGGGTTGTGAAGGGGTGCCGGCTGCCTAGCCAGGCTTTCGGATTTGATGTGGATGATGCGGGGGAGTTTGAACGCATAGCTAAAATGCTGATGGAGAAGAGGGGACCTGCGATGGAATCGCAGGGAACGGGGGCTAGGCGGGGGACCGCTGGCTCGGAGATTAAGGGAGCGGCTGCTGAGGGCGGTGACGCTGGAGAAGGCAAGGGTGCTGAAGGAGCGGCTGGAGAAGGAGCGACGCTGGCTGAAAGGCTGGGACTGCTGATGCTGGAAAGAAGCGCGAGCCAGGGCGGACATGCTGTTTTTAAAAGAGAAAAGGGAAAGACGATTCTCGAAAACCAGGTGCGCATAGCTAAAGCCCTCGACTGCGAACTGGATACCAATGCGCATGATATCAACCGGGTTTACTTCTCAAGTACTGCTGATAAGGATGAATTGCTCTTCCTCTCGCCTGAACTCTTTAATGACCAGTATGGGGTGAGCCCGGGCGCTGATGTGGACCGCGTTGCCGAGGAGGCCAGAACGCTGGAAGATAGGGAGAAAAACGGAAGAGAAGAACTGCCAGAAGGAGCCCACGGGAGCAATAAGCACTTCAAGGTGGGAGGAACGGAGAGAACGGAGAAGCTGGGGGGAACGGAGAAGCTGGGGGGAACGGAGAAGCCGAGGGGAACGGAGAAGCCAGGGGGACAGGCGATGGAATCGCCTGGAACGGGGGCCCAACGGGGGACATGCTCCTCATCTGCTAGCTCTGCATCTGCTAGCTCTGCTTCTGCTGGCTCTTCATCTGCTTGCTCCTCATCTGCTTGCTCCTCATCTGCTGGCTCTGCTTCTGCTGGCTCCTCATCTGCTGGCTCCTCATCTGCTGGCTCTTCCTCCTCCTCCTCTTCTTCCTCTTCTTCTGGAGAGAATTACTTGGGGATACCGTATGAGGTGATTATTGAGAAATGGTGGGGGATGTATAACGACGGGAAAACGCCGGTGACCTCTAACAGAGATGTGCTGACTTTTGAACTGGCGGTGAACCTGAGGCATATATGCGGATTCGACAGACTGCTCATGGATAGGGTGATTCCTTGCTACGACGGGTTTCCGGAAGAACAGAAGATGAAATGCATTGACTCGGCTCTGGCTGAAAGAAGAACGCAGATGCCGAAAAGACTGAAAGATGTGCTCAATGCGCTGAGACAGGAATATCTCAAGACGGGATGCGGAACTGCGCAGGAAGGCGTGCAGGTGGCTGATGCGCTGGACGAGGCCATGCAACAGGATGAACTCTGGCATTTTAACCGACTGCCGAAACTGCCGATGGGCGTGAGCGACAGTGTGGCTGCTGCCGGAACTCCGCTCTGTATGGCTACCCTCATCGGCATAGCTCCGGCACTCGGGGCACTGGCTACGGGCGTGAAACTGGATGTGCACGGCAATGCGAGGGGACTGAATCTCATCTCCTACATCTGCGGCGAATTCGGTTCGGGAAAGGGACAGCTAGACCCGATAATCGGTGCCTGGATGTACGAACTGCAGGCGCAGACCGACATCTACACCCAGCAGGAGGAGGAATGGGCGCAGAAAACCAGACGCATGAAGAGCGGAAAGGCGCCCGAACAGCCGAAACTGCCGGTAAGAATGCTGCCGCTGAACAACACGCTTGCCAACATAGCCGAACGACTGGGGAATGCGGAGGAGAAACACAGCTTCAGTTTTACACCCGAGGCTGATACGGTGGCGATGAAGTGGAAGTCGGCGATGAGCGATTTCAGTGTGATGCTGCGCCAGGCTTATGACGAGAGCCGCTACGACCGCGAGGCGAAGAGCGCAGATGCTACCCGTGTGCACATCAAGAAACTGCTCTGGAATGTGACGATGTGCGGCACGCAGGATGCACTCTACCGCGTGATTACCAATTATACCGACGGTCTGCTCTCGCGCATCTCCATCGCCCGCACGCCGGACAACACGTTTGCGCCGCTGGCTCAGAAACCTTCTCACCTGACCGACAAGCAGGAGGAGCACATTCATCAGGTGGCTCATCTGCTGCCGATGATGCAGGGCACGGTGGTGCTGCACAAGCTGGAGAACCGGGGCAGGGAATGGCTGGAGCGAATCCGTATGGAAGCGATGAAGAACGACGACAGGGTGCTGGCTCGCCAGCGTCTGCGCGGTTGTGTGAATGCGCAGCGCATCACCTGTGCACTCTGGCTCTGCAAGGTAGCTGAATCGCTGATTGGGCGTTTCGGACTTTCGGGTGCCGAGAAGCGGCTGAAGCTGACTCCGAAGCTCTGGATTACCACGCTGGAGAAACTGCAGAATGACGACATGCTGCAGACTTTCGACCTCATAGCCGATTATCTGATAGACAATGATCTCTACTATTTCCGCGAGCGGATAGAGGGGGCTTATGAGTCGAAGAATTATCAGATAGGACCGAGAAACCGCGTGGGCAAGAACGACAGTATCTTTGCGCGGCTTGCCGATGAGTTTAGTATGGAGCAGGCGATTCAGCAGTGTATGGCTGTGAAGGGGGCGAATGTGAGCCGCAACAGTGTGCGCATGATGCTGAAAAACTGGCGCAACCAGGGGCTTATCGTATTGGGCAGTGTGCCTAACCATTTTCAGAAGGTTCAGAATCTTCCTGCGGGTGGTCATTAAGGTCATTGGTCATTAAGGTCATTAAGAGAAAATCAATAATAATGAATGGTATGAAAATACAGCATGATTATGAAACTTATGTGCGGCTGTGGCGACTGCTGCGCCGCACGCGAAGGCTGTTTAAAGAGCGGCATGTGATGTTCTGTCCGCGAAGGATACTGCAGGAGTGGCTGCCGGATGAGGCTACCGACGAGTTTATCTATGATGTATGTCGTAAGGCGGGACTTGAAGGGTATGGGCTTCTGCCTTCTCCCCTTGAGAGTGCTTTTGAGAGCAGGAATTTCCTGATAGCCTTCGTGAGCCGGTATCTTGACACAGACGGTCCGATTTCGGTATATCCGCTGGTGAAACGTGCCTTTCGTGAGGTTTACCCCAACGTGAAGATTTCGGTGATGAAACGAAAGAAAGAGTGATGAAGCGGAGATGCCTTCCTGAAAGAGAGAGGAAGGATAATAAAACAAGAAACCCTGCAAGAAATAAATCTTGCAGGGTTTATCCTGGGTGGAAGGTGGGACTCGAACCCACGACATTCAGAACCACAATCTGACGCTCTAACCAACTGAACTACGTCCACCATGTTAGCTAGCTTAAATGTCATTTCTTTTAAGCGAGTGCAAAGGTACGAACTTTTTTCGGTTCTACCAAATTTTTGAGCAACTTTTTTTCAAAAACATCAAAAAAAGTGGCATTTTTCGTCTTTTTCCATCCTTTTCTCTAGAATAAAAGGGTAGAAGAGTGCGAAAATGCCACTTTTCCTTATCAGCTGATTTTATTACTTAGCTGGGCTTGCTGGAACAACCGGAGCTGCCTGCTGAGCACCAGCACCTGCTGCTGGAGCTGCTGGAGCTGCCTTCTGTGCACCAGCTGCTGCATCCTTGCTAGCACCTGGCATGGCAGGAAGAGCGGTCTGCTCCTGGGTTGCACCCTCCATGACACTGTTTTCACCAGTTGCCTGAGGAGCTACATAAGCACATGCCACGCTGATAACAACCAAGGCTGCAGCGAGGCCCCATGTTAATTTCTCAACAATGTCGGTGGTCTTGCGAACACCCATGATTGAGTTGGTTGAAGAGAAGTTACTTGCGAGTCCACCTCCCTTTGACTCCTGGATGAGCACGATGAAAATCATCAGGATAGCTACCAGGACGATTAATACTACTAATAATGTGTAAGCCATTTTTTAAAACTAGTTTTATTTATTTATTATTCTTATTTATTTCTTTTTCTCCGGAGATTTCTTCTTGCTGTTCAGCATCAGTTTCTCAAGGAATCTGAGCTGGTCAACATAATATCCGTTCTTGTCAGGACGCTGCTGATGCAGTCGGCTGATGATGTCGTAAGCCCTCTGATACCTGCCCTGCTTGATGTAGATGCGGGCGAGGGTTTCGGTAAATACGCCGCTGTTTTCCTCTTCGCCGTCCTTGCCTGAATCGGTCTGAAGTTCGGGCGTAAATTCCGGTTTGTAATCTTCGTCCTGCTGGATTTTAGGCAGCTTGAAACCGCCATCCTCCATAAAGTCGTCGATGAGGCTCATGGTGCGCGAAGTATCTTCCGGCTCCTGCTGGTCTTCTGTCTCCATGAGATACGCCACATAGTCTACTGCCGCATCGGCAGGTGTAGGCTTGCGCTTCTCCTTCTTCTTCTCCTCCTCTTCGGCATCCATCGGTATGGATCCCAGGAAGTGGTCGATGAGGTCGCTGGTGCGGTCGCCGTGTTTTTCTGCTCCCGTTTCCTTTCTTTCCGATTCCTTCAGCTGGTTGAGATCCACCTCTGACGGGTCGGGTTTTATCTGATAATGGGCTGCCTCTACCATCTCGAAGATGATTTTCCGGTCGGTGATGTAGATGGCTGCCCGGCGCAGTTCTTCGTCGAAACTCGGGTCGTGAAGCAGGTACAGATTCTTCAACATCAGCAGACGTGCCGTCTGATAATACGGATATAGGGCCAAGAGGGCGCGCAAGTCGTAGAGCGTCTCTCGGTTCATTTCCTCTGGGTGTTGTATCAATCTGCTTAGTTCCACTATATTTTACTTTAAACTTTGAACTTTGAAATTTTAAAACTTTGAACTTTGAACTTTGAGCTTTGAACTTTATGATTAGTAAAGCCGTTGAATTCTTCACTCTTCGTTCTTCACTCTTCACTTTCCCTGCTCTTCACTTACTTTACCAGTTAGCCACCGTAGCGTTGAATATCTGGTCTACCAGGTCTTTGATAATCTGGGTTACCAGTTCTTCCTGCACCGAGGCAAGGCTTTGGGTGGTGTCGTAGGTCTTGGCAGATGTAAACTGCTTTTCGAAGTCCTCGGCATGGTTCTTGGTGTTGGTAAAGCGCACGTTTACGGTGATGCTGAGCTCGGTTTGGGCAGAGTATCCCTCGGCGCTTACCGACTTGTTACGCTGAGAATATTGGGTGATTTCACCCTCTATCTTCAGGTCGCCGTTGCGCGACACCTGTACGAGCTGGGTGTTGCTGGCAAACTTGTCCTTGATTTCGTTGTTGAACATCGGACCCATCGGACCCCACACATACGAACTTCTGATAGGGAAGTCGGCAATCTGTATGGTCTTGGTTTTGGTGTAGTCGATGCTGGCACCGTTGAACTTGTAGCTCACGGAGCATGCAGCCATGACCGCCACCATGAGAGTGAGTCCTATTATATATAGGTACGCGCGTAAATGCTTCATAACTTATATTTGTTAATCTTTCTGTACAGGGTTCTGTCGGAGATTCCCAGTTCTTCAGCCGCTTTCTTGCGGTTTCCGTTGTTTCTCTCCAGCGCCTTTTCTATCATCTGCTTGCTCAGGTCGCTGAGGTTCAGATTCTCGTTTTCTTCCTTAATCTCCTCAATCTCGGCATCCTCGGCTTCGGGTTTGTAAGTGCCCCTTATGCCTCCTGCTGCCATTTCCTGACGGATGTGCTGGAGCTCGTCGAGGTCGGTAATTGGAGGTACCGACGGAACCGGTGAAACCGATGATACCGGTGAAACGGATGATACGGACGGAACCGCTGAAACCGGAGCTACGGCTGATACCGGAGCTACCTGGGTGCTCGGCTGAACCGGCGAAACATATCCGCTGGTGCCGCCCAGCTGGCGTGCCTCGTCGAGCTGCTTGCGCAGGCTGTTCATCTCTCGTCTCAGGTCGCTCACGTTGCCCCTCAGTTCGTAGAGAATCTTGTAGAGCAGTTCGCGCTCGCTGGCGTAGCTGTGGTCGTCGTTGCCATCCTTCTGTATGGTGGCGAGCTGTGTAGACTCCTCATCTCTCGGAATAAACTGGGTGAGGGTCTGTGCGTCGATTTCTCTTTCCCGGCTCAGCACCGACATCTGTTCGGTGATGTTCTTGAGCTGTCTCACATTTCCCGGCCACTTGTATTTCAGCATAATCTGCTTAGCCTCCTCTGAGAGTGAAATCTTAGGCAGACGGTATTTTTCGGCCATCTGCATGGCGAAGAGGCGGAAGAGCAGGAGGATGTCGTTGCCCCGCTCCCTCAATGCAGGCATCTGTATAGGGATGGTGTTGAGGCGGTAGTAGAGGTCCTCGCGGAATCGGCCTTCGCTCACAGCCTTGCGCATGTTTACGTTGGTGGCTGCCACGATGCGGACATCCGTTTTTCTTATCTCCGTACCGCCCACGCGGATGTATTCTCCCGTTTCGAGCACGCGCAGCAGTCTTGCCTGCGTCTGTATTGGGAGTTCGCCCACCTCATCGAGGAAGATGGTGCCCTTGTTGGCAATGCCGAAGTATCCCTCGCTTTCGCCAATGGCTCCGGTGAAGGATCCCTTTTCATGTCCGAAGAGTTCGCTGTCAATGGTTCCCTCCGGAATGCTTCCACAGTTGATGGCGAAATATTTCTCTCTGCGGCGTGGCGAATTGTCGTGAATCACCCTTGGAATGATTTCCTTACCCACACCGCTCTCGCCGATGATGAGCACGGAAAGATCGGTCGGCGCTACCTGTAGGGCAACGTCGAGCGCATGGTTCAATCCGTCGCTGTTACCGACGATATTGTAGCGTTGTTTTATCTTTTGTAGTTCGGAAGTATCCATTTAGCTGCCAAAATTACTCATTTTTTCTGAATTATCAGCATTTTTTCTTTATTTTAACGTTCGGGAGGTCTGATTACAGGGCAGATTTGCTGTTTTGGGGCTCATCTGCCCTCCCGAATCTTTCTTTTATCCCTTTTTCTTAGGGATGGCGAATCTTACCTTCTCGCTCTCGTCACGCTTCTCGTGGTAGAGTTTAGGCAGTGGATTCTCGTAGGCTTCATCATAGTCTTCGCGGTTGCAGAAGGCATCCAGCGCCAGGCAGATGGCGTGGCGGAAGGAGGTTGCGTCGGCCTCGTTGCAGCCCGTGATGCTGTAGCAAGGAGTGGTGTCGGCGGCGGTTTGCACGAGTGGCAGACCGGTTGTAAAGAGCACGCCATCCTCGGTGTAGAGCGAATGGAACGGGGTAGTGGCCTGATCATGATACATGGCCATGATGCCGTCGAACTCTACGAAATATCCGTTGCCGAAGAACTCGTCGGCTGGGTAAGGACCGAAGGCCTGTATTTTCTGCTCGGCAAGCTGGTCAATGGCTGGGATGATGATTTCAGCTTCCTCAGTTCCGCAGCTCTCCTCGCCGTTGTTGCTAGGGTTCAGGGCGAGCACGGCGATGCGCGGGTTGGTAATCATGAAGTCGCGCTTCAGGGATGTGTGCATCTGCTTCACCTTCTCGATGATGAGTTCCTGGGTGATGGCTGCCGGCACGTCCTTGAGCGGAGTTTTCCCGGTTACTGAGGCGATGCGGAGGTCTCTGCCGCAGAGAATGGAAAGACCCTTGGCTCCTTCGCCCAGGCAGGTTTCAATGTATTCCTTGTGCCCCTTGAATTGGAAGCCCTCAATCTGGGCGTTCAGCAGGCTTACCGGTGCGGTAACGAGCACGTCGAAGAGCTCGTCGCGGTAGTCGGTCATGGCGCGGTCAAGAGCCTTGATGGCAGCTGCTCCCGATTCCAGGGTAGGCATGCCCATGTCAACCTTCACATCCTCGTCTACAGCCGGCAGGAGGTTGATTCTTCCGTCTTCCGCATCTTCAGCTTTCTGTATGATGGAGAACTGGGCAGGCAGATTCATCGCCTTGCGGTAATAAGCTGCCACTTTAGGCGAACCGTAGATGATAGGGGTACAATACTCCAACATCTCTGGCTCACTGAATGCCTTAAAAATGAGTTCGTATCCGATACCGTTGGTATCTCCGTGAGTGATGGCCACTCTAATCTTTTTGCTGTCCATTTATCGTTTATATTTTATAGTAGAAATCGCAGCTTCTAGCTGCTTGATTAATATTTTCTTTTTCATTTCGGGCGCATATACGAAGCCGATGATGATGATTTCATCCTTCCCCTTTCCGGGGCAGATGCGCCTCATCACGTAGGGTCCTCCCATGGCGTCGCCCTTCATCTCCCAGAGTCCTCTTTCTGAAAGAACGGGGAGCATCATGTACATGCTGTCGGTTTCGCCGGGCATATTGGTTCGGAGAATGCTGTCAATCTGCTGCTTCTCTTGAGGTGAAAAAGCATCTGAATTTTTCACTCTTCGTTTTTCACTCTTCACTTTCTCCGCTCTTCGTTCTTCACTCTTCACTCTCATGATGATGAGGTTCTTCATGCCCGAGCTGGCGTTGTTTGAAATCCAGATGAAGTTCTTCGCCTTTTTGCTGGCGTTCATTTCGGCAGGGATGTTCATGCTGATGCCGAAGTTCTTCTTTACCAGCTGCTGCATCTCGCGGTTCTGCTTGCTCGGATTGGTGGAGATGATGGAGGCGAGGTGCTCCAGTTCAGCCTCATCTACAAGTTGGCGCAGTTTCTCGGGGTTGAGTTTCTCTCTGAGTTGCTGCGGCGAGTGGGCAGAGATGCGGATGACGGTCTGCGGCGAAGCATTCTCGTTGCGGCTCAGCCCGACAGAGAATTCCGCTGCCGGGATGTTCACCACGATGCGGGTTCTTACGAGCAGGTAGCTGCCGCGGGTCTTCCCCTTCTTTACCTGGATGAGCCGGCAGAGCGGTTCGGGCTGGGGCAGGGCAGGCACCTCTTCCGTCAGTATCTTGGTTACGATGCTGTCGGTATCTCCCTCAAGCACCACCTCGTAAGGCTGTCCTGTGCTCTTGGGCAGTTTCCCGTTTCTTCCTCCTCCCGGGCTGCAGCTTGCCAGAAATGCCAGCACCAGGCAAATTGCCGTTAAAAGTTTTTTGTAATACATGTTGTTACATGTTTTCTAAAAACTTCTTTCCTCTTGGAGTATAGAGGAAAACCAATATGCATAAACCTATAAAAGCTAGGCTTGCCATTGTTAATACTAATGAATCCATAATTTTATTTTAAAGATTCTCTAACCATTTCTTTCCTGGTTTTGTATAAAGCCAAGCCAGAAAGCTTGCTGTAATTACTAAAAAACCAGTCATAGTCATCGCTAAGTATTCCATGTCTTGGTAATTCTTATTGCTTTTCTAACCACTTTTTACCTGATTTTGTGTATAGCCAACTGACGAGAGCTACTGCAGCAATGGCAAAAATCATTAATGTAAATGTGAATGTATCCATAATTTCTATTTAAATCCATCAAGCCATTTCTGACCAGGTTTTGTGTATAACCATCCCAATATACATAATGAGATGATGCAACCTGTAACCATTGTAAATGTAAACATATCCATCCTTTCCCCTCCTTTCCTTACTTCTTCATCTTCTCTTCATCCTCGTGTTCACGGATTTCTCCGATTTTCTTCGAGGTGCTGAGCAGACCGCAGGCGGCGTAGATGTCCTGGCCGCGGCTGGCACGGATGGTGGTGAAGACACCATGCTGGGTAAGGTAATCACGGAACTGCTCCATCTTCTCATCATCCACACCCTGCAGAGGAATGTCTGGAATCTGGTGGAAACGAATCAGGTTGAAGCGGCAGTCAAGCCCCTTCACCAGTTTGATGATGGCCTTGGCATGCTGCATGCTGTCATTAACGCCCTTAAAGACGATGTACTCGAAACTCAGGCGGCGCTGATGAGAGAAATCATAGTTCCTCAGCAGCTCTACCACCTGCTCAATGCCCATACCCCTTTCGGCAGGCATCAGTTCGGCACGCTCAGAAGGAATCGGGTCATGCATGCTGATGGCCACATGGCAGTAGCTCTCTTCCAGGAACCGCTTCAGCTTGTTCTTCACGCCCACCGAACTTACCGTGATGCGCTTCGGGCTCCATGCCCAGCCGTAGTCGGCAGTGAGAATCTCCGTGGCGCGCAGCACATTGTCGAGATTATCCATCGGCTCGCCCTGACCCATGAACACGATGTTGGTAAGCTTGTCTACCTCAGGCAGCGAGTAAATCTGGTTCAGAATGTCGCCGGCAGGCAAACTGCCCTCAAACCCCTGCTTGCCGGTCTGGCAGAACAGGCAGTTCATCTTGCATCCCACCTGCGAAGAAACACACAGCGTGGCGCGGTCCTTGTCGGGTATGTAAACCGTCTCGACAAATTTGCCGCTTCGGGTAGGGAAGAGGTACTTGATGGTACCATCCACCGAATGTTGTGCATCGGAATATCCGAAGCATCCTATTTCGTATTCGGCAGCGAGTTTGGCACGGTTCGCCTTCGAGATGTTGGTCATCTCATCAATGCTCTTCACATGCTGCTCATAGAGCCACTTCGCCATCTGTCCACCGGTGAAGGCGGGCATGCCTAAGTCCTTTGCCACCTGCTTCAATTCGGCAAGTGTAAGGCCCAAAAGATATTTTTTTTCATTATTCATACTGCAAAGATAGTGTTTTTTGGCGAAAAATTAGTATCTTTGCCACATATTTTAATATAATAAGATAAAATAAAGATAAAAAACACAGATTTAGCCCCCCGAAAAGGGCTGAAGTGAACAAAAATAACGTAAGAAAATGAGAGAAAAAATAGACCTTTTCTTGCCTTGCGAATACATCGGCGATGCGCAGAATGCCTTGTCGGTGCTTCATGAGTACAAGACTGTACAGCATATCCACTTCCTGGTGAGTGCTGATTTTGCCGCTCATCATCAGGTGCCGGAAGGATGCACGTTTGTCATTACCGACCGCCTGGAAAGCAGTAACACCCTTGTCAGCATCGCTGAAAATACAGATGCCGACTACGTGATGATCTGTACCCGCCACACCACCATAGGATGGGGGAACAACACGCTGGAGCGATTCCTCAGAGTGGCTGATGATACGGATGCCGTCATGGTTTACGCCGACCACTACAAGATGGTGGAAGGCAAGATGGAGAAACATCCCGTAATTGACTACCAGGCAGGTTCCTTGCGTGATGACTTCGACTTCGGAAGCCTCTGGTGCATCAAGGCACAGGCGCTGGCCGACTACATCGCCCAGCCCGACCGCGAAACGTATCAGTTTGCCGCCCTCTACGACCTCCGTCTCTATCTGAGCCGCGTGGGCGAAATCTTCCATCTCAACGAATTCCTCTATTCAGAAGCCGAACTCGACACCCGTAAGAGTGGCGAGAAGCAGTTTGACTATGTGAACCCGCGCAACCGCGAGGTGCAGATAGAGATGGAAAAGGCATGCACCCAGCACCTGGGCAAGGTGGGCGCCCTGATAGACACCACCTTCTACCGCCAGCCCGACTTCGGTGAGCAGGATTTTGAATACGAGGCATCTGTCATCATCCCCGTCTTCAACCGCGAAAAGACCGTGGCTGATGCCGTGAAGAGTGCCCTGGAACAGAAAGCAAGCTTCAAGTTCAACGTCATTGTGGTGAACAACCATTCTACCGACCGCACCGGCGAAATACTGGATGAACTTAAAGCTGACAACCTGATACAGATTGTTCCGGAGAGAACCGACCTGGGAATAGGCGGATGCTGGAACGAAGCCATCCACAGCAGATTCTGCGGAAAGTTTGCCGTCCAGCTTGACAGCGACGACCTCTATTCTTCGCCAAAGACACTCCAGAAGATAGTAGATGCCTTCTACAAGCAGAAGGCTGCCATGATTATAGGCTCGTACCGCATGTGCGACTTCAACCTCAACACCCTGCCACCGGGACTGATAGACCACAAGGAATGGACCGAAGAAAACGGATGCAACAATGCGCTGCGTATCAACGGATTGGGTGCTCCGCGCGCCTTCTTCACTCCGCTGGTCAGACAAATCCAGTTTCCTAACACCTCGTATGGTGAGGATTATGCGCTGGGACTGGCATTCTCGCGCCGTTACCGTATCGGCAGAATCTACGACGAACTCTACCTCTGCCGCCGCTGGGGAGGCAACAGTGATGCAGCCCTCAGTGTGGAGAAGGTGAACGCCAACAACCTGTATAAGGACCGTCTGCGCACCATGGAACTGAAGGCACGCCAGCACATGCTGCTGGGCAAGGCCGACATCATGGAAGACAGCAGCATCTCACGTTTCTTCAACCGCCAGCTGGAGGTGTGGGCAGATGCCCGCCACCGCTTCCGCGACCTCAAGCACGTAGAAACCCGCCAGCTCTCCGACCAGCTGAAACTGCAGTGGAACCCAGCCCGCATCGTAAGTACAGGCGCCAAGATAGATAAGAAAACCCTGGGCGAGCGCCCTTGCTTCCTTTGCGACAAGAACCGTCCTAAGGAACAGATGTCGAAGCAGATAGATGAGAAATTCCATCTCCTGGTAAATCCGTTCCCGATTCTGCCAGTCCACTTCACCATTCCGGCACGCAAGCACCAGCCTCAGCTCATCTATAAGAACTACGGCGAGATGCACCGCTTCATCAGTCTGCACAGCGACCTGATGGTGTTCTACAACGGTCCGAAGTGTGGTGCTTCGGCTCCAGACCATCTTCATTTCCAGGCAGGAACCAACGGCATCCTTCCTCTTCAGACCAACTGGCAGCGCCTCTCCCGCAACCTGACCGACGTCATCTCCCTCAATGATGAGGAGAAAATCGCAGTGGTTCGTGACTTCCTCGTTCCCGCCTTCGTCATCATCTCGAAGAGTGCCGAGAGCGACGAAGCCCTCTTCCATCGTCTCTACAAGGCAATGCCTCAGCGTGGCGACGAAACCGAACCGATGATGAACATCATCTCCTGGCGCAAGGGCGAGGAATTCATCAGCGTGGTCATTCCGAGAGAAAAGCACCGTCCGGAAGCCTATTTTGCCGAAGGCTGCGCCCAGTTTGTAGTTTCGCCGGGAGCCCTGGACATGAGCGGACTCATCATCACCCCTCGTGAGGAAGATTTCCGCAAGCTGACCGAGGAGAAGGCACTCTCGCTGCTGCAGGAGTGTGGCGTTTCGGAAGACAAGATGAACGTCATCATAGCCAAACTGAAGGCATCTAAGGATGCCGAGGATGCAGCCGAAGCCTCTTCCACCTTATATAATAATGGTAAGCAGCCCCACGTAATGGTGGGCATCGTGAGTGCGCAGAAGATTCATTTCTCGCTCAACAAACCTTATCTTGCCAAGGGCGAAAAGGTGCTGGGCGAACAGGTGGTAGAATTCTCTGAGGGCGGTGTGCTCTGGAACGGCAACCAGTACAGCAAGCTCACCTTCCATCCGCAGAGTGCCGACGCCTCGTTCTCGCTGAGCGACGTAACCATCGGTGTCAACTTCCACTGGGAGCGCAAGGAAACCCAAACCTTCCTGGGCACGCTCCGCTTTGTGGTAGAATCGGATAAGATTGTGGCAATCAATGAGTTGCCGGTAGAAAAATATCTGGAGAGTGTCATCAGCAGTGAGATGAGTGCCACTTCGAGTCTCGAACTCCTGAAGGCGCACGCCGTCATCTCCCGTTCATGGCTTCTGGCACAGATGCAGAAGCGCAGAGAGGTGGCTGAGAGCGGCAACAACTTCTTCTCCTTCACCAGGAAGGAAGATACACTCATCCGCTGGTACGACCGCGAAGACCATACCCTCTTTGATGTCTGTGCCGACGACCACTGCCAGCGCTACCAGGGCATTACCAAGGAAACTTCGCCTCATGTAGCCGAAGCCATCCGCCAGACCAAGGGACAGATTCTGATGGACGGCGAAGAAATCTGCGACGCAAGATTCTCGAAATGCTGCGGCGGAATAACCGAGGAATTCCAGTATTGCTGGGAGGACACGCCGAAGACTTATCTCACAGCGGTTCGCGACATCGCCCTGGGCGTGGAACATACACAGCCTAATCTGACCAAGGAGGAAGAGGCTGAGAAATGGATCCGCTTCAATCCGCCTGCTTTCTGCAATACGCAGGATAAGAAAATCCTCTCCGAGGTGCTCAACGACTATGATCAGGAAACCGTCAACTTCTACCGCTGGAAGGAAACGCTCAGCCAGGAGAAATTGCAGCAGCTCATCGCCGACAAACTGAAGATGAACCTGGGTGCCATCCTGGACATGAAGGCCGTGGAGCGCGGAAAGAGTGGAAGAATCAGCAAACTCCAGGTTATCGGAACCGAGAAGACCTTTACCATCGGTAAGGAACTCGAAATCCGCCGTACGCTGAGCGACAGTCATCTGCTGAGTTCAGCCTTCGTGGTGGATAAGTATGATAAGGATGAACAGGGAGTGCCTCAGCGTTTCGAACTCATCGGAGCCGGTTGGGGGCACGGAGTAGGCCTCTGCCAGATTGGTGCTGCCGTGATGGGCGAGCAGGGGTATCATTATGATGCCATCCTGCTGCACTACTATCAGGGTGCTGAAATCAAGAAACTTTATAAATAGTGATGTAAAATGGTAACAAAGAAAAACAGTCGGAGTCCATGGGCATGGATTCCGACCCTCTATTTTGCCGAAGGACTCCCCAACGTCATCGTAACCGCCCTCTCTGTGGTGATGTACATGCAGTTGGGGCTGACCGATGCTGAGGTGGGTCTCTATACCGGATGGCTTGCCCTTCCCTGGGTCATCAAGCCCTTGTGGAGTCCGTTCATAGATTTGCTGAAGACTAAGCGCTGGTGGGTGCTAACCATGCAGGCTCTCATCGGAGCTGCCCTTGCCGGCATCGCCTTCTCGCTGCCTACAGCCTTCTGGTTCCAGGCCACGATGTGCTTCTTCTTCCTCATCGCCTTCTGTAGTGCCACCCATGACATTTCGGCAGATGGTTTCTACATGATTGAGCTGGATGAACATACGCAGACTAAGTTTGTAGGCTTGCGAAATACCTTCTACCGCCTCGCCATCATCTTTGTAAATGGTTTTCTGGTGATGCTGGCAGGTGTACTTCAGGTTGTCTTCCGCAACCAGATACGCTTCTCGTGGGCGCTTATCTTCTACGGACTGGCAGGCATCTTCATCGGTTTGTGGCTCTACCACAGCCGCTTCATGCCGCGCCCGAAGGAGGATGTGCAGACCGACAGAACGGTGGGCGAAGTGGCTCATGAACTGAAGAACATGTTCCGCACCTTCTTCGTGAAGTTCGGGGTTGGAGAAACCATCTGTGTGATGCTCTTCCTCCTTTTCTACCGATTCCCAGAGGCGCTTCTGAACACCATGACCAAGACCTTCATCCTCCGTCCTAATTCGCAGGGCGGACTGGGCTTGTCGCCGCAGGAATATGGTTTTGCCAACGGCACGGTGGGTCTCATCGGACTGTTGCTGGGTGGCATCCTCGGAGGCATCCTGGTGAGCAGGGACGGAATGAAGAAATGGCTCTGGCCGCTGGTTTGCGCCATTACCTTGCCCGATGTGGTTTACATCTATCTGAGCTATTCGCTCAACAGCAACCTCATCGTGGTTTCCAGCTGTCTTTTCATCGAGCAGTTGGGTTACGGTTTGGGCTTCACGGTTCTTACCCTCTACATGCTGTTCTACAGTCAGGGCAAGTTCAAGACCTCCCATTATTCCATCTGTACGGGCATCTCCTATCTGGGTTTAATGTTGCCAGGTATGGTATCGGGCTATCTGAAAGATATGGTAGGCTATCGCTTGTTCTTCATCATCGTGATGGCATGCTGCGCCATCACCTTCCTGGTTACTGCCTTCCTGAAAATAGATCCGGAGTTCGGAAAGAAGGAGAAGGAGATCAAGGAGGAAATAGAAGAGGAAGAAATGGAAGTGATAGAATAATATTTCTATAGAAGATAGAATCTATTTCTATATGAAGATAGAAACTGTTTTCTATATATAAATAGGTGAAAATCTGAGAAAAGGTCGTTGGGTATCGTCCCAACGACCTTTTTCTGTTAAAGTATTTGAAATCTTTATCTTCTGTCCTTGTGATATCATTTTAATATCGTATATTTGCGATATCAAAATGATATCAACATTAATAACGTAATAAATAGAGTAAAATTATGGAGAATAAGGAATTTACGTATCAGGGAAAGACCTTGAATGGCATCCTGATGTTAGTATTAAACATCATCGGCTTTTTGGCTGGAGTTGGCTTGTTTATATTTGCCTGCGTTTCGCAAGAGGGCTGGATGGCAAATGTCTGTGGTGTTTGTGGCGTACTGCTTCTCATCCTGAGCATCATCTGCGTTTGCGGTTTCATCCTGGTGGAGCCTGGTCAGGCTCGCGTGTTGCTTTTCTTCGGTAAATATCGTGGCACTTTTACTGAGCCGGGTTACTATTGGCTGAATCCGTTTATCAGTCAGAAGAAGCTTTCGCTTCGTGTGCGCAACCTCGATGCCGAACCTATCAAGGTGAATGACAAGACGGGTAATCCGATTATGATTGGTATGGTGCTGGTATGGAAACTGAAGGATACCTACAAGGCTATCTTCGAGATTGATACCCAGACCATGGCTGAGGGTTCTACGGGTCAGGCAGGCATCGGTGCTTCTGCTGCACAGATCATGAATATGCTTGGCCGCTTTGTTCAGATTCAGGCAGATGCTGCTCTCCGACAGGTAGCCGGACAGTATGCCTACGATGATGACGAGGGGGAAAAGTCGAATCAGATTACGCTTCGAGATGGAAGCGATGAAATCAATAAGGAGTTGGAGGCTCGCATCGATGAGCGATTGGCAATGGCAGGTATCGAGGTAGTAGAGGCTCGCATCAACTATCTGGCTTATGCGCCGGAGATAGCAGCCGTGATGCTTCGTCGCCAGCAGGCTTCAGCCATCATCTCTGCTAGAGAGAAGATAGTAGAGGGTGCCGTGTCGATGGTGAAGATGGCATTGCAGAAGTTGAGCGATGAAGATGTGGTAGAGCTTGATGACGACAAGAAGGCTGCCATGGTCAGCAATCTGCTCGTAGTGCTCTGTGGCGATGATACTGCCCAGCCTGTAGTAAATACGGGAACATTGAATCATTAAAAAGTATGGCTAAAAAGGAAACAAATACGAAGAGTTTTATATTGCGCATCGATTCGGAAACGATGAGTGCCATTGAGGCGTGGGCGGAGGATGAGTTCCGCTCAACCAACGGCCAACTGCAATGGATCATCGCCGAAGCGCTGCGCAAGGCTGGCAGACTGCCTAAGAAAAAGAAGGCTGCATCAAGGAAATCAAAGGAAGAAGGTGAATCAAATCAAATAGGAGGGGAAAAGAAAGATGAAGAATAAAATATTTAATTTTGTGCTTGATTTATTCAAGAATGGCGATAAGGAAGAGCAGGCTGGCATCTTTGCGCAAGTCAAGATCTATCGTTCTACAAGTGCCAGGGTCTTTGAAATTATTGTTGGAATCCTGGTTCTTGCCATGTGGCTGCTCACCATCAGGAATGTCATTCATGCCACATCTGATGATTTGCCTTATCTTCTTCTGTTGGCTGGAATGGGTACTTCTTTCCCTATCGCTTGTTTGCATCACAGCTATCATCCAAAGGCCAATGACCTTCCTTTTGTCAAGATTGTCAATGCCCGACAGGTATATTACCTGTCCCTGTTGGGTCGCTATGCAGCTTTATGGTCAGCCCTCTTCTGGTTATGGATTAGTTGTATGGATTTTATCGGAAGTGAGCCTGTATTTGTGGGTGGAGTGATCGTTTGCTGTGTTCTTTTATGTCTGAACGGTGTATTCTTTTTTTATAAGATATACCAGTTGAGAAACCTGGTAGAAGTAGAGGATCCTGAGCCAGCTATCAAAAACGAGAAACTCTTGACTATCGGTGTGTTGGTATTGACGGCGGTTTTAGGTTTTGCGATGCATCTCCTGCCGATTTGGGATAGTATGCCAAAGATATTAAGTGGATTTTTAAGAGGAATCCTCGTCATAGCAATGGTAGTAGGTATCGTCTGGGTATGCAAGAGATACTTCGGCCTTTTCCGTGAAATTGATAAAGACGCCTCCGATTCATCCAGGAAATAGAGGCGTCTTCGATTCATCGCAACGGTTGTTTATTCCCCGATAATCGTTGCGATGAGGTGTCGGCTTCCGCCTCCCTCTCTGAATTCGCAGAGGTAAATTCCCTGCCATGTACCAAGGTTCAGTCTGCCATTGGTAATAGGAATGGTGAGTGATACACCCACCATGCTCGATTTGGCATGCGCCGACATATCCGTAGGTCCTTCATCCTGGTGCAGATACCTTGGGTCGCCATCCGGAACCAGTCTTTCGAAGATGCCTTTTAAATCATGTCTCACATCCGGGTCGAAGTTCTCGTTCAGCGACAATCCGCAACTGGTATGTCTTACGAAGAGATTCAGTATCCCCGTCTTAGGCAGCGCCGGCAAGTTCCTCATCACCTCGTTGGTTACGAGGTGAAAGCCGCGAGGAAGCGGGCGCAATGAAAATTCTACTTGCTGTATCATATTCTTCTTTTTGTTTATATTCTTATACTTTATACTTCTATCTTTATACTTTATAATTCCTTTTTCAGCCATTCACCGAAGAACTTATCGTACAGTTCGTAAGTTCCATCCGTCTCTGTAACAAAATCTTTCTCCAATAATCCCTTGATACCACCTTGTACAAAACTGGCGGAAGGAAGATTGTGTTTCTTGATGAATGCCGATGACATGATGTTTTGAGCCTTGCCAGCGTTGCAGATGGCAATGAGAAGTTCCTTTTGCTTAGCTGGCAACTGAAAGAGAAGTGCTTCGTATGCAAAAGCACTCTCGTCTATAATCGAGTTGAGCGCCAGTTCCATCATCTTATCATCAGCCAGTTCCATCATCTTGTCATCAGCCTTTTCTGTGAGCGAGAAAATCTTATTGAGCATTCTTTGCAGATACCAGGTGATGCCATCAAAACGGTCGTATATCTGATAAATGGTTTCTCGTTTGATAAACTTCTGTCTTTCCTCGAAAAGTCGAGTGGCGAAGTCTGCATACACCTCTCTATCAATAGCTTTCAGCGTTTTGATAGAGGTGCTCAGATAGAAAGGACGGGCATGACTCAAGAACATTTCCGACATCATGTTGCGTTGGGATCCGGCAAAGATGAAACTGGCATTATGGCAGTGCTGGATGTAGGTGCGCAGTATGGCTTCCACATTCGCTTCTCTATAGCTGCTGATGGTTTGGAATTCATCAATAGCCACGATGCAAGGCTTATCAGCACTCTCCAGATAATGGAAAATTTCATCGAGCGTTGTGGTTGGACTGGTGATTTCTCCCAAATCTACTCCCCACGAAGGCACGCCGTTCATATCGAAGCTGATGGATGAACGGAGTGAGTGGAGGCAGTTAAGAAAATGTTCCACTACTTTGGTGCCTTTAGGTTTAAGACTTTGCAGAATACTTCTGCCTAGTTCCTGAATGAAGTCGGCTAGGTTTTTCGTGGCATAAATATCTACAAGAAAGGTATAGTATTTATCCTTGATTTCTTCTTGGGCATAGACGTGTTGCACCAACCCTGTCTTGCCGATTCTTCTAGGTGCAATCAGGGTGATATTATTGCCATTCTTGATTTCTCTTATCAAGTCGATGGTTTCCTTTTCTCTATCACAGAAGTAAGCGTCGGATATGTATCCTCGCAGAATAAACGGTAAGCGGCTCCGCGTTTATACCTTGCATAATTCAAAAAAAGCAGTAACAGCTGA
>OGOQ01000912.1_pt1 | contig 25611 bp, 28 predicted proteins | sample 1552691 | NCBI WGS metagenome assembly OGOQ01 (sample SAMEA2580209, study PRJEB22360) | human gut metagenome | biome: human gut; feature: human-associated habitat; material: faeces | place: Denmark | collected 2008/2010
GAGGCTGGGTGGCTTCCGCAATGGCTGCCATGGGCATCGTCGCGCCGACCATGGACGTGCACGCGATCGCGCAGAGCAGGTAGTAAAGGGGTCGTTTCATAGCGGAGCCTCTCGGCGAGCAGCCAATAGGGTCCGAAGGCAGCTCCAGGCCAGCACTCCGCACATATTTTGTTGGGGATTATTTTACGGGAACCCCAGTCAACATCAGCGATCTTTCTGGGGGATGTTGGGGAGGGGGGAGGAGTAATTCGCTGTTGGGGCGTTAGCCATTGGCGGCGTCTCGTCCGCGCTTCGTTGGCTATGCTCGATGCGGCAACTCCAACACGAGGCCGTCTTGCGACTCTTCGAGGCTCGGCACCGAGACCTTCCAGGAAAAGTCTGCGAGGCTGTTGCTTAGGTTAAGCTCTGCATGGCAATGCTCTTCATGTGCCCTCCTTTGGTTCTTGTTGCCGCTTTTTAATCGACGCTCGACTGGCTGTGATTCGATGATTAAGTGCGGGCCGAGCGCGTCTCAGTTTTTAAGGAGCTTTCACTTCGCTTGCCGCCCAGATGTAACGGTGCTTCCGTTAAAGACCTCTAGGTCAATCATGATGGATGTGGTATAAAAACATCTTTCTGACACTGGCGTCAATTATGAGCGTGCGGGCGAGACGAGTTTGCTTACACCGGTGAACCATTTCTACGGCGGAACCGCCTCTCTTTAATAATGTATGTGCCGAGCTGCTTTTGCCGTGTGCAGTCTCGTTTTTTTGACGTATAAATCCTTTTGTTCGAACGATGAAGAACACCGCGATATGGCGTAGGACATCGGAGCCGATGTGGGGTCGACTGCCCTTTTGTTTCTGGCGGTAATTCTGCCGATGTCGCGTAGCCGTTATATATGAATTACCTTAATAAGAGCACTTATGTTCGAATGGGGGAGTGCGGCGGTAAAATTGATTTTATGGATAAGTACCGCTGCTATTCATTTGGCACGACCTAGGCCGTCGATTCGGCGGTGAGCAGATTGTGAGGTTGTTGAGCTTATGGATCGAGTTAAGAAGAATATCGTTGGCGTTGAATCTGCAAAGAGAGAATTGATCTCCAAGAGGTACAAACGGATTACCAAGGCTGTGAACTCGGAGTTTTGGAGTTCCAACAGCGAGACGGCACATTCACTGTATGTTGGTTCTTATGGGCGTGGTACCGCAACAACTGATAGCGATCTTGACGTATTGCTGTCCCTTCCTCAGAGCGAGTACGAGCGTTATGACATGTATAGGGGGAATGGGCAATCAAGATTACTTCAGGCTGTAAAATCCGCAGTTTCCGAAACCTACTCTACGACTGATGTTGAGGGCGATGGTCAAGTTGTCGTTGTCAGATTCTCGGATGGAATGAAGTTTGAACTTCTCCCGGCATTTGAGCGTGTGGACAGCTGGGGATCATTTGTGAGTTACGACTACCCCGATACTCATATGGGCGGTCGATGGCTTGCGACTGATCCCAAGGCGGAGCAGGAAGCGATGAAAGAGAAAAACGCAAGTTCGAGGGGACTCCTGTTCGACACTTGCAAGCATATTCGAAACGTCCACGCCGCGAACTTCTCAAGCTATAGGTTGTCCGGCATCGTTATCGATAGCTTCGTCTTCTCCGCGATTGCTGATTGGCGTTGGGCGAATGGGGAAAGCTCTGCGCCGGCGGGGGCATATGAGACGCGACTTTTGGATGAATACAATCGCCGTTCTGCTCACGGTAGGGTGCCGTTCGAACTTTTGAGCCCGGGTAGTCAGCAGGCTATCGATACAACCAAAAGTTATGAGTGTCTCGGAAAAGTGCTTCGCCAAATGGCCTGCTAGGAGGTTGTTTTGGATAGTTCGGATTATAGGGAGCGGTTACGCGGACAGATTAAGGAGTCTTACGGCAAGCTGTTGTACACATATCAGACGCAGCAGGAAGCGGCGACCCTGAAGCGTACGACGACCAATCGTATTTCTATCAGCCAGATAATTCTAACTGCGGTTTCAACTTGTGGAGTAATTAGCGTCATTATAGGTCAAACTGGGACCGGAGTCGGGGCTGTCGTCGCTTCCATTACCTCAGCCTTATCGCTTGGGTTAAATCTGTATACTCGTGGCTCTAAGCTGCCTGAGGAAGCTGAAGAACACGTGCGTTGTGCTAATCGACTCTGGGTTGTTCTTCAGGACTATGAGTCGTTGCTTACGGATTTTGATGACCTTGAAGTTGGAGAAATACGTAGATGCCGCGACTCGCTCGTTGAAAAGCAAGCCGAAATATACGTTGAAGCGCCAAGGACGAGCGACAAGGCGTACGAGAGGGCCCGCGACAGGCTACAGGCTGATCGCGTGCCTCTCGGCATACTCGTCCTGGTTCAGGACCGGGCGGGGCTGCGGCTGCGAACTCGACGAGACCTATTTCCCCGAGTCGTTCAAGGGCAACCACGCGAAGGGCTCGTTCACGATACCGCGCTCCCTCCCGTCACAGCGGCAAGCAGGCGCGCAGGCGCGGCCTGTCGCTCGAACGGATCTGCGTCATGACCGTGTCGGGGATGCCCAGGGCCGTCTTCGCGATGACCATCGCGTCCCGCTCGTCGGTCTTGGCGTCGCCGGCGAAGAGCCTGGCGGCCCCGTGTGCCGCGAGCCCCGGCAGGTACGCCGCCGACATCCCGGCCGCCTTGGCTCGGCCGAGCGCGAGGGCGCACTATGTTGCGCGACTGGTCGACGACCACGAGTGCGTCGGGGAAGCGGCCGAACGGCGAGTCCAGGTCGCCCTCCTTGTTCGCGACGGGGGTGCTCAGCGGTATTTCGCCGTCCCCGGTCGCGATGCATGCCCAATGGGACGATATCCCGGCATCGAGCCCGATGACGGCTTCCGGCATTCTAGGTGGTGCCACGGTGTTATCCTCCAATCGGTAGGCCGATCGGAACCCCTCCCTGCGACACCCACATTACCTGGCCGTGGCGCTTGCGCCCGGCAGTTTCCTATCAGTCGTCCGGAGCGGCGAGCGCCCCCGGTGGCCCCTCGGAGCTTGCCCGTATCGTAGGCAATGCGCCGAATGCTCGCCATCGAAATTTATCGATGGCTTACTTCAGACTGTAATGGGCGAGATGGCTGCGTTGGTGTCAATAATTATTGGAGTACCATTCAATTTACCGCTATGTATTATCTAAAGGTCGTGGCTTCTCCTGTCTTTTTTGAGCGTTATAAGCAATGCCTTCATACTCTATTGATTGCTTTGCTAATCTTAAATAATGACTTTGGGAGGATTTTTGGAAATAGATAAAGGACAAGATACTGGCGTATGTGTGCTTCTCTCGGCTTATAAGCCTGATCTTGAGTTTTTTGCCGAACAACTTGATTCGATAGATGAACAAACGTTTCCGGTTACGCTTTTGGTCAGAAATGACTGCCCCGAATCGGCCTCTTTAGAGTGGTTTATCCAAGAGCATATAAAGAAAAACGCCTATCGGTATTACCATGGCGATAAAAATCTCGGTTATGTCAAATCGTTCGAGGCGCTACTCTCTTTGGCAGAAGGGGATTATGTAGTATTTTGCGATCAAGATGATATTTGGGAGCCTAATAGAGTTCAAGTTTCGCTCAACCATATGCTAGAAGAAGGCTCAATTCTTGATGTTTGCGATAGATCGGTAATCGACGAAAACGGAAACATGCTGGTAGAGAGCTACAGAAAAGCTCACCCTAATTCGCCTGAAGTAAATTGGTGCTCTGGAGAGGATATTACTGTTCAGGCCGCAAGCGTATGCTACGGCATTGGTATGGCTCTCATGTTAGATGCGAATGCGGCTAAGTCGATGATTCCCTTTCCGGAATCCACTGCACATGATTTGTGGTTGACATTGGGCTGCAGCGAACTGGGGAAGTGTAGTTTTACAGCGACTCCCTTGGTTAAGTATCGTCGACATGGTGGTAACGAAACTGGATTCCTTGCAGGTGTTTCTTCAAAAGATGATTGGTATTCGACAAGAGTTAAAAACAGGGTAGATACCGCCAGGCGATTTGCCGAAAGATTTCCCGATTCACCGCATCTAAAGGAAATAATGGGATTCGCTGAAGCAAGAGAACGGCGTTCCATAATTGGTTTACTTAAATACCGACGAGCCTGCCCGCCTATCGCTAAAGCCGATATCGTTATACGACTTGTGCCGAATTGGTTATTTATTTTGATTTTGAAAGAACTTAAAGCTGCAAAATAGCTCCGTATCCTTATCGCGACAGGTTTAGAAGGGCGCTTATATTTGTGAAGGCCACAGAGAAGACTCTTTCGATTAAACATAATATGATCTGGAATACCGCCGGTTCTTTGACGAATTTGGGCTGTCAGTGGCTTATCACCATTTTGGTTGTTCGGTTGTCTGATGGATATAGTGCAGCTGGCATTTACTCGCTGGCTATGTCTATTTTCAACATGTTTTCTCAATTAGCCCAATACAGGATGTACACGGTACAAATTGCAGATGTTGAAAGGAAAAACTCTGCAGGTGAATACCTAACTTTCCGTTTCATTACTACGTTTATTGCGTTTGCAATGTTAGCTGTCTATTCCATTGTTACGTGTCGTATTGATGCGGTGCCTGCTGTCCTTTTGTATGCTCTCTATAAAACCGCCGCTTTAGTCATTGATGTCATGCATGCTAATGATCAGGTTGGCCATAGGATGGACTATATTGGGAAATCCCTCATCATGCAGGGTGTCGGTTCTCTTCTTTCATTCATTGTTGTCTTTGGGTTTTTAAATAGCCTCGAAGGTGCACTGTTGCTAATGACGGTAGCGACAATAGCCATCGGAATAGTTTACGATTATCCAAGATCAAATCGGATTTCTGCAATCAAGCTTGGAATTAGCCGAGCGAAGGTCAGAGCCTTCCTATGTGGCTGCTTGCCCATCGTTCTGGGTGGCATTGCTGCTTCTGCGGCACCAAATATTCCCAGGCAGTATTTATCTTATACATTCGGAGATTCTGCTCTGGGTATTTATGCATCAGTTGCTGCACCCGTGGCAATTATCCAAATGGGTGCGACGTATATCTATAATCCTTTATTAGGTTATCTAGTAGAGCGTTACTATTCTAGAGAAAAGTCCTTTTATACGCTCATAGGCAAAATACTTGCTGGCATCTTTTTTGTCGGCGTCATATCTTCAGTTGCCCTTTTCTTTTTCGGTAAATTATTACTGTCATTGTTTTATGGCGTTGGAATAGCTAAACATATCGATCTCCTTCAGCCCATGTTGGCCTGTGCCTTTTTGACTGGCATCGCTTGGTTTGTCAACGATTTGCTGGTCTCTCTTGATAATTACCGTGGAGTATTTGTTGGCAGCATATTGTCCTTAATTAGTGCTGTTGCTGTGACGGCTCCTGCGCAAATGCTGTTTGGGTTAAATGGCCCTACTGTATCGGCGCTTATATCCAATGGTATTTGTCTTATTTATCAGTCTTTTGTTTTGGGGAAACAGACGAAACAATGGTTCGGGGAAAAGAGATAGTCCGATGATGTCTAAAGCTCACGCACTATTAAAGCTGCAAAACATTGAATTGGACATCCTTCGGGTCATCGCTGCTTTCTGTTCTTCACACAACATTAGGTGGTTGCGTGACGGCGGAAAATGTTTAGGAGCAATGCGTCACAGGGGGTTTATCCCTTGGGATGATGATATAGATATCGAAATGATGCGCTCAGATTATGATCGCTTTTGTTCTTTAGCCGAGGGTGGATTACCGGAAGGATATTCGCTCCATACTTCGCGGAATACTGCTGGCTATGTTGCAATGTTTGCTAAGGTGTATCGCGATGGAACTCGCTTCGAGAATCAGGAGCATCGAGAAGCTTCCAGTTCGATGGGCTTTTTTGTCGACATTTTTCCATATGACCAGCTCTATACAGATAGACGCCTTCGTGCAAAGTAAGTCCGAACTGCATCAATTGCACAGAAAAGAGCCTATCTTTGCCACTCTTCTACTATTGTTGTCCCGCATATAGGAATTCTTGGCCGACTTGAAAAAAATAGGTTGTTTCGCTATGCATTTGGTGGAATGGCTGGTGTCTAGAGATGCGTATTGTTACCAGGATCTGTTTGACACATGTATTGCCGATTCTAATAAGGCTGCGGTTTCTGATTGCTGTCTGACATTAAGCTGGCCAAATATGGCGCCAGTGCCTATTTCAGAGATTTTCCCTATGAGCAGTGCGGTTTCCGAGGTCAGCGAATTCCCCGTTCCTCGTATGACGGATAAATATCTTGCACGATGTATGGCGATTCGAAGAAAATCCCGGCTCCGGAAAATCGACATATCCATCTTCCTCTTCTGCTTGACTTTGGAGATGGTGAAGTCTGGACTGCACAGGATTAAAGATATGAAATCTTTATCAGATGAGGTTATGTAATGAGCTCTTCTATTTGTATTTTCACCCACCATTATCACCCGCAACTTAGCGGAATTGGTAATTTTGTCGATGGTCTTGCTCACGCCCTGACTGCACGCGGCGACAGGGTGGTTATCGTTACAAATGATTCTATGCGCGTGGGAGTCGGTCATTCAATCGAAAACGGTCTCGAGATAATTCGGCTTCCATGTATTTCATTGCTTGATGGAAGGCTTCCTCTTCCCAAAAAAACCAGCGATTATTACCGGCTCCTGCAAAGCCTTGATGATTATGAGTGGGACGGCGTACTTATCAACACGAGGCTTTTCCCCCTCTCGCTCGAAGGGCTGAAGTTTGCTGCGGTTCATAACACTAGGGCCGTCGTTCTCGACCACGGTTCAGCGTATCTTTCTTTCAATCAACCAGTTCTTGATTTTTTTGTTCGTAGATATGAAGATTGGATTACTGATCGCGTAAAAATGTTTGAACCTGATTTCTATGGGATTTCTTCTAAAAGCGTTGAATGGCTTCAGCATTTTAATATCGGTGCAAAGGGCGTAATATCGAACTCAATCAATGCTTCATTTTATAGGAGCATCTCTTCGGGTAGAGATTTCCGATCAGAATTAGGTGTCCCTCAGTCATCCTTAGCTGTGGCTTTTGTTGGGCGGCTTATTCCTGAAAAGGGAATTTATTCAATTATTGAGGCAGCTCGCGCAAAGGATATTACCAAGCGTGATATTTGTTTTGTTCTTGCAGGGGATGGTCCGCTGGCCAATGAAGTCAAGGAAGCCTGTTCGTCGAACTTGTTTTGGCTTGGGAGATGTAGCGCAGAGGACATTTCCTCCTTACTTCAGCAAGCAGATGTGCTTTGTCTTCCAACTCGGTCCGAAGGCTTCTCGACGGTACTTCTTGAGGCTTCAGCTTGCGGAACGCCCGCTGTGGTAACTGATGTGGGAGGCGCGCACGAGCTTATTCCAGATGATAGCTACGGCACGATAATTCAGTCCATGTCATCTGATGAGGTGGTTTCGGCATTATGCAGGCTTTTTGATGATCGAAAGCTTCTTTCTCTTCAGTCTCGAAACTCTAGGGCTCTTGTTGAAAATCGATATAGCTGGGACGCCACTGCTATAGATGTCGAGAAGGCGTTTTGTATTCGCTAAGTGATACATGGCTGGCTTTTACTTAGCTTTTGAGTGAAGTTGGATCTAAGACCCGAATTTGTTATTGTCGACTTACCCTATTCGATTTTGTCTTTAGTTGGAGATGCACGTTTTGAATAATCCTGCAATTAAGAAAAGCGAGTACGCGCTTGCCATCTTTGGGCTGGGACTTCTTTTGTTAGCTGTCGCGACATCATTGCACTATAAGAATTTAAATCTATTCATTCTTGAACTCTTTTGCGATGTCGTTGCTGTTGCGTGCTTATATTTGCAACCGAAATCACAGTCGAACGGTGACGCTATTCGTCAGATAACCGATCTCGTCGCGTCCAGCATCCTCAGCAGTTTTCTGCTGGTTTTCATCATATTGGCTGGCGCGAAGACGTTTGGCCCCTTCGATCTTGGTGCATGGAATATCGCAGGTCTTGTTATATGCTTTCATTTAGTCTTAGCGTTCCAGGGAATTGAGCTTTGCTATGGCCTGGTGAAGAGCTTCGTAACCTCGGTTAAGAAAATTGATGCTAAGAAGTGTTTCTATTTTTTGGCGGTTTTTGTTGGCTTTGCTGTTTTAATCGCTTTTATTGGCATTCCGCTCGATAAGTCAAAGACGGTGTTGTTCGCGTCTGCTTTGCCCATTACGGTTTTGATCGGGTTGATTGCTATTAATGGGGGCATTTCTTATCTGAAGCCCGAACTGTTCGCTTTCACATGCATTGTCTCAATTGGTCTATCCGTAATTATTTGCTTTCCCGTTACAAATTTTTTGACATGGGATGATGAGGTCCACTATGGAAATGCAAACAGTTTTTCCTACCTCACAAATGCTGAAATAACAAATTCTGACCGAACGATAGTCGAGCAGTTTTATATGGGGGACGGCTTTAGTTTGGATGCAGCTTTGGGTAAGTACCCAATAGATGAAACAAGAGAGTTTAACCGTGGCTCTGTTGAGCAATTGGTCAGAGAGGCTGATAAAAATGATATAGCTGAAGGTATCGAACGTTTTAATTGTTTTGATAGTGTGGCTCTTTCTAAAATTGCCTATATTCCTTCATCTATCGGCCTTTGTTTGGGCCGCTTGCTTCATCTCCCATTCTCTATCAAATTTGCATTGGGTAAATTTTTTAATTTGTTTGCGTATGCAGTTATCTGCGGAATCGCAATTCGTATAGCCCCTTGCAGAAAATGTCTTTTCACTTGTATTGCGTTGTTCCCGTCTGCTGTGTTAATGGCAGCCAGTTACTCGTATGATCCCTGTGTGATATCGTTCAGTTTGCTAGGAACAGCTCTTTTGTTGAAGATGCTTGTTTCTGATGAGGAAATTTCTGCTAAAACGTTCTTCGCATTTCTACTATCTTTTGCAATCGGGTTTGCAGCTAAAGCGATTTACTTTCCCTTATTTGGACTCGTGCTTTTAATTCCTGCAAATAAATATGTTTCAAGCAAGCAAAGACGTATCTTGATTGGTACTGCTCTATTCGTTTGTGCCATTATGATCCTATCTTTCTTGACGCCATATTTCTCATCTGTCGTAAATAATATTTCTGATGCACGTGGTGGCTCCGAAGTTTCTACGGCTGGTCAAACGACGGGAGTGCTTGCAAATCCAGTTGGAACTATAGCTGTAATCTCGAATTTCGTTTTTGGATCGATGCTGACCCCGGCGTTTCTCAATTCAATATCAACGAATATGGCTTATCTTGGGGACGTGTCTAATCTGTTCCCATGGCTTTCGTATCTCCCCATCATGCTGTTTGAAGCTATTTGCATTATTGATAATGAAAAAGATACTAAAATAAAGCTTAGCCGTTGCGGAATTGTCTGGACTCTATTCCTGGTTCTTGCTACTTGCCACCTAGTTGCTTTGGCTCTATACATCGCTTTTACAGGAGTTGGAAGCCAGACAGTTGCGGGTGTCCAAGCGCGATATCTCATACCTTTGATAATACCTTTTGCCTGTCTTTTGCTCAGGTTTCCTATTTACTGCGATGAGGAGGAGAAGGCTAAATTTACAGCCTTTATGCTTGGGGCTCCATTTGCGCTGCTGTATTTTGTGATGTTCGAGCTTCTGTATATCCGTTTTTTCTAAATTAGCGATTTAGGTCATGGTTATAGTAGGAGTGGGCAATTAGTTGGATTCGATTGGATCGAATGGGACGGCGTTGAGGGTTCGCTCAGGACATGCGCCCCGTATTTGAGGCAGAACTGCAAGGGGTCCCTTTCCTGCGGTGATGGATGGGGACTCCATGTGTGCCCTAGTTGAGCAAGCTAAATATCTAAGCTTGAGATGTAACTTCCTAATGGTTAGACAGGATACTGTAAACTTAAGATTGAGTTAAGCTATGCGTTGGACTGTAAGAGTCGCAAATTCTTTGGGCGTCGCTAAGAGCCAACTGTTTTTGGAATGGATGAATCTCGATTGTCTTTTACTTCAACGACATGTTCAAAAGGACATCTGCGTGTTCTCGTAATAATTCCTGCCTATAACGAACAGGAGTGCATTCTCAATACCGTTGCAGCTATAAAAGCTGCGGGTTATGACTATGTCGTAATCAACGACGGCTCACAAGATACAACGCTTGAGCTTTGTCGAGAGCATGGTGTCAACATATTGGACCTGCCGCAGAACCTTGGTATCGGTGGAGCGGTCCAAGCGGGCCATAAATATGCCCAGAGATTTGGCTATGATATCGACATTCAGGTTGACGGCGATGGCCAACATGATCCTTCTTATATTCCTGAGCTTGTAAAGCTGATTGAGAGCGGGGCGAGTTTGGCGATAGGCTCTCGATTTCTGGTTGAGACTGATGGTTTTCAATCAACTTTTATGCGTCGCGTTGGAATCAGGTGGCTTTCATTTTTGCTCGAGTTGCTTACGGGTAAGGTGGTCACCGATCCCACTTCTGGCTTTAGGGCCTGCAATAAAGATGCTATCGACCTGTTCTGCAAGAGTTATCCTGATGACTACCCGGAGCCAGAGTCGATTGCTTTGGCTATGAAGCTTGGTCTTCCCGTTATGGAAGCGCCTGTAAAGATGAATGAGCGCCAAGGTGGACGTTCATCTATCGGGGGCTTCTCTTCCGTCTACTATATGGTCAAGGTCACGTTAGCCATTGTCCTTGTTTGCTGGGTTCATAGGGGAGACAAATAATGAATCTTATTTTGAGGATTGGTGCGGCCCTCTTTTTCGGCGGATTCCTCGTCTATGTTTTACGTCTCGTGTCCAACGGAAAGATGCTTCTTAAGTACTCTTTGCTGTGGATTTTGATGTGTATGGCGGCCTTGATTTGTGATTTATGTCCTCAGATTATTTATAGTTGCTCAACAGCTATTGGGTTTGTCAACCCGGCCAATTTCCTCTTTTTGGGTGCAATCGTGCTGTTGCTTGCAATCTCTCTGTCTCTTAGCGTTGCCGTGAGTCGTCATGTTTTGGCGATCAAAAACCTTACTCATAGGATTGCGCTGCTCGAGAAAGAGCTTGAGAATCGGTTTGATAAACATGAATGAGTTCGATGCGGTTGCTTGATTCAGCTTCTTTTTTAGTTCTTCAGCGTTGTCGGTTGCGAAAAAGAAAGTGGAAATCAGCTTTATACAAACGAGGTTAGGCCCTTTGCTGAAGCTCGGATCGGTGCTAAACCTGATGGTCTCTTCGCGGGTTGCCATCTGCTGGTCAATGGTGGTGATATCCCTGCTCCGGCTGCAGTGTTGTTTCAGCTGTTATGCTATGGTCGAATTAATTTGAATTAATGTTATACAGAAAATATAATTAGCCGGAGGACTCCATGACAAAAGAGCGTAATTCCATTATCGAGTTATTTAGGTTAATCTCGATGTGGTGTGTCGTTGCGCATCATTTTGTAATACATAATGCAGATGATATATCGGTTTTTGCTAGTCCTGTAACCCGTCTAATTTTTAAGGGCGTGTTTCTCCCCATTGGAAAAGTTGCAGTTGGCTGCTTCGTGTTTATCACCGTTTGGTTTATAGCCGACAGGGCTTCGTTTAGTATCAAAGACGCAGCTAAGAAACTTTTAAATCTTAATAATGAAGTGGTATTTTACAGTATCATTTTGGGAACCATTTCTGCGATTACTGGTAACGTGCAACTCTCAGCCTCCTTTATTATCAATACAGTCTTTCCGATAGTCACGGGGTATGGTTGGTGGTTTACCACTTCTTATGCCGGCCTCATTTTGCTGCTTCCCTATATATTGAAGGGACTTCAAGCCTGTGGTAGAAAAGAACACAAATACCTTGCAGTATCATTATCTTTCGGATTTGGACTATTTCGATATCTGCCCTTCGTCTCGTTTCCAGCCGAAGGAATGCTTGTCGATCTCATTGTTCTCGCGATCGATATTTGTTATTTTCGATGGTACATTGATTTAAATACCACGAATTGGAACAAGCTGGCGCTTGCCGGGGCTGCATGTTTTGCATCAGGAATCTGCTTTCTATACCTTCCGTATCACTCGCAGGGAATAATTCACGACTTCTCTTTAAACCTATTTAACGGGTATGTTTACTCATCAGCAAATATCCTTTCAATGGGTCTCTCGTTTGCAATTTCTTTATCAGTGTTTAAATTGTGCCTGGTATTTAAACTTAATTCCTCCTGTCTCAATTGGATTGCGGGGTCCGCTTTTGCTGTATATCTGATTACTGACTATTCACTTGTTCAGAGCTGGCTCTGGAAGAGTCTGTTTACCTTCACCAATCTAGGAAATCAACATGGGGTACTGTTAGTGGTGTTGATTCCATCGTTTGTGATGGCTTGTTGTCTGACTATCGATATCGGAAGAAGGACGATTGATTCACACTTGCCTTTGACTAAAAAGTCGTTTGTCTAACGTTGAACACGCTCGCCTGCCGTTCCTTAATTGCCTAATCTAACAGTTTAGATAACGGGGGATGTCACGCCTATCCCAAGCTGCGGTAGGTCGCGTCGGCCATCAGGATATGGCGCGCCATCCGTGCAGTCGGATCCCACCTGTCGTGCGCCTGGTTGACCCTGAAGAGGTAGACGTACCAGTCAAGGTAGGCCTGCAGGTTCCTGAGCGACATCCCCGTGAAGCGCCACGGGTAGCGCTTCAGCCGGGAGCACGGGTCGTTCACCATCTCCATCCGCTCCAGGTAGACCGGGTCGTTCGCATCGGCCCTATGCGCCTTGCTCTCGAGCCCGCCGTCCCTGACCAGCGCGCCGTGGGCCCGCTCGAGGTTGTGGATGTGCGGCGACCCGGGCGCTATCCTGCCGCCCATGGCCTTCCTCACGCGCGCCGGGCTTGGCCTCCCGTGGTCGCGGGCGACCGCGACCGGGTTCCTGTGGACGTCGATGGCGACGCAGCTGCAGGGCTTCTGGCGGGACATGCCGCGCTTGCGGACCTGCCCGTAGCCCATGGAGTGGTCGGTGTAGTTTATGTAGGTCTCGTCCGCCCAGACGGTGTCGCGCGGCTCGATCCGGTCCTGGTAGACGGACACCGTTGCGAGCACGCGGCGCCGCCACTCGAAGGCCTTCTTGTGGCGCGATCGACTCGAACAAGATATTTCTCGAGGTCACTGAGTGGGGCGCCCTGTCGAGGGGGCGCGCCATGGACGCGCTGAGGGGCCGCATCGCGTCTGGCTCCGTCGTCGCGATCGACGGGGAGGCCGCCTACTTCAACGTCCTCGCGGAGCTCGGGATCGCCGCGCACGAGGCATACGACCCCAAGGACCGCTCCGGGGACACCATCAACCGGGTCAACGCCGTCCATTCGCTCCTCGATTCGTTCATCGCGCGCTTCAGGGGCGTGTCCACCAAGCGCCTCGGCGCCTACCTCGACTGGCTCCGCTTGTGCCGCACCTTCATGGCGACCGACTCCCGCACGCCGGGGTCCACGGTTGCCCACTAGCTCGCCAACGGCTCCTGCGCGACTCGCATCCGCGACATGTTTAACGTCCCGCCGCCCTATATGGACTACTGGGCCGCGCCCGCCGCATAGAGGCGATAGAATGGTCGCACCGCGATATACGAGGAGAGGTGAGGCCATGTCGTCGAACATACCGGCCACGACGATCCGCATTGACCCGGATGTCAAGAGGGAGGCCACCGTCATCCTTGACGAGCTGGGCCTGTCCATGTCCACCGCCGTCAACGCGTTCCTCAGGGCGCTCGTCCGGGAGGGCAGGATGCCGTTCGAGATGAGGGTCAGGACGCCGGCACCCGGCGAGGAAACGGCGAGATAGCCGGCAGATCAACTTGGGGCGATAGTGGCTCACGATTAACCTGTCCGACCTTGAGCGCTTTGCCCCCTTGCCGGATTCAAACCCGACAAGGGGGCAAATATTATGCAATTGCAAAAAACGATTGGGCTGTATGTCAATCCTGGTCTAACAGAGCCAAATATTTGCTAATTTACACAACCCGAATATACCGAAAGTTATATCAATCCTTCCAGTAACCATACCCGTAAGGCTTTCTCTGGTCCTTCGGTGGTAAATTCATGTAATCACCGTATTGTACGGTCAGAATTTTTTCATAGCCAATCGGAACGGCAAGCTTGCGCGAGCCATAATCCAGGTATTCGGTCCCGTCGAACCATTCGGCCTTGAACCCCGTGACGGTCGGGTCGCCGATGATACCGAGCCAGTCCGAAGGCGCGTGCCCTGCGGCCTTGCGCTCCTCCTCCATCATACGCCTCCGCAGGTCAATATGACCGATAGTCGCCTTTGCAGCACGAAAGAGAAAGCCATGTACTAAAGAGTGACTTTCCAGGTAGGCTTTGGGATCAGCGAGGCACAACCTGTGAGACAGATCCATCAGCCGATAGGTTCGAGCTGCATCGTGCTCTCGAACGCATTCATCATCGTCAAGATTATCTAGGGGAAACACATCGATATGCAGGCCATAGTGGAAATCAGTCAAGCGACGGTTATAACTATGTAAGGTAAGTTTGTTGCAAACAATGCCTCGGTAGTCAAACTGCATCTCGTCGTTACCCATAAAGTGGAAGCTATAAATAGCATCGTCTTTGAAGACATGCGTAAACGTCTCATAGTCCTTGCGAGGCATCCATACATCAATATCATCATCCCACGGGATAATATCTCCGTGTCTTACCGCACCGATGAGGGATCCGTAGGCAAGCCAATAAGTCAATCCTCGAGCTTCACAAAAATCCACAAAATGGTACAGCGTTTCTTTAATACAATCCTGTACCTCCGAAAGCGTCATTTCCTTCAAAACAAACCTCCTAAATAATGCCGGCCTTGCGGCACTCGATTATCCTCAGAACGGCCGTCACGCCTTCGGAAAGCACTCTAGCGCTCGCCACAAGCCAAAGCTCATAATGGGTAAACATCGCGAGCAGGACAAGTTCAAATAGATGGAACAGCGTTCCCCAAACGGTTGTTATGGTAAGCTCCTTCACCTTCCCCACCGCCCCGAGCGATGGCCAGCCGGAAAGCTGAACGTAAAACGAGAACAGAATGATGGGCGACAGAATTGCAAGAACGTAGCTTCCATTTAAATACTCGTCGCCTCCCAAAAGCCACATGACGGGTCTACTCAGAAGGAAAAATGCCACCATGCCCGCCAGCAATACCGGCAAGCAAAGAAGGTATAGCTTCTTCAACGAGAATGAGCTGTTATCCTTCGCCCGCTTTAGGTAATTGGGATAGAGACTTTGAGATAGCGGAGAATAAAGTGAGTTGAACCCATTCATGACTGTCATCGCGATTCCCCAATAGGCGATTTCCGCCGAATTGTGATTGAAAACACCAAGTAGAAATGTTGTTAGAGAGGAAAAGACGATAGTCGAAACACCTGAGACAAAATAAACAGCGGACTGAACAAAGTCGTACCAGACTTCGCCGATAGTAAAAGCCGCAGGTCGCACCCCGAACTCCCGAATCGCCGCTGCCCAACTCCAAACGAACGCAACAATCGAAGTCAGCAAATCGAGGGCTGGCACCAAAAGAAGATCATTAATCGAATGAATGAGCAGGAAGGTGAGTACGACGGCAAAACCTTTGGAGACGACATAACGCACGGTGATGATACCCATTCGCTCGTAGGCCCTGAAAATGAAGTCCGGCAACATAGAACTGAAGAAAATGCCCGCGAAGGACAGCCAGACGTATCCGGAATTCTCACCCATGAGGGGGACCGTCACGTCCATGCCGAATACGACGAATGCGAGTGGAACAAACAGCGCGAGACGAGCGGCCATAATCCTGCTAGATACGCGAGACGCCGTCTCACGGCAAAGGCCATCCTTGACGATGGTTGCAATGGCATAGTTCATGAAGCCAAACTCAGCGACCATCGAGACAAAAGTCATCATCGAGAGAACGTAGGAGCGCACGGCATAGCCGTCGGTCCCCAACACCCTCGCCAGATATGGCAGGGTTATAAATGGAAAAATATATTTTGCAGCCTGGAGCAGGTACATAGAAACTGTGCTTCTAAGAAGCGCATTGTTCTCGCCAGTAACTATCTTCTTTTTAAGCAACAAACCAAATCATCCAATCATCTGATGAACCCATGCCCGCCGGCACCTCAAGCCGCTTGACCATGTCTTTGATAAGGGGGGGGTCACACCTCCGCCCAGCGTGTACCGTTCATCGAACACAGGCACCCGCCCCAGCTCATCCTTCTGCCTTGCAAGGTAGTCCTCGGTGCTGCATATCGGCTTTTCCGGGTTGCCCGCAACGACGGTACCGGGAGCGACGTCCTTGGTCACGACGCTTCCCGCCCCGACGACGGCGCCGTCGCCGACGGTGACGCCCGGCATGATGGTACTGGGGGCGCCCACGAAGACGTCGTTCCCGATGCTCGTGAGCGCAATACGGGTGTAACCAAGCACGCGCTTGGTGCTTGCGTCGTGCGCGAGCACGTGCACGCGCGGGGCGAACGTCACGTTGTCGCCGATTCTGATCAGCCAGCAGTGTGAGTGGTCGATGATGCACCCGCCGAGCATGTTGAAGTTACTGCCCACCTTCAGCCCTCTCGCCTTGTACTTGTTCAAATTTGGGTCACCACGGAAGAAACCAACCAAAGAGCCCTTAAGGCTCGATAAAGCTCTTAATCGCACTGTAAGCCTCCTTTTGCTTCTCATTTTTGCGCTCCCCCGCTCCAGTAGCCGCGAACTCCAGGCACCCGAGGGCGACAGTCCACTCGTAGAAGAACGGGAAGTCGAGAAATCCGTGCAAGATGAACCCCGACGCGAGGAGCAGGATGCACGGCATATAGGCGAAAAAAGCCGCCCCCTTGCGCTTCATATTCACAAAATGCGAGGCAAGGGCCACGGCCATGACAACGGTCACGATCCACCCGAATAAGGTCACGGCCTCGATGTACAGGTTATGGCAGTTGTGCCACCTTCCGTAAACTGTCGTACTCAAGTAGGTATCGAACCCGATCCCCTTGAACAGCATGGGAAGACCGGTGCTGTCCCACAGCTTGAAATATGCGTTCCAGATGTCCCTACGCGCTGTGAGCAGGTCGCTCGAATCGAGACGGGTCGCCAGCGCGTCGGCGGAGAACAGCGACGAGCCAGACAGCATGTACGTCGCCAGAAGGTATGCGGCGGCAAGCGCGAGCACGGCGCCGACGAGGTACCTGACGGGCAGCCCATCCCGCGCCGCCTTGCGAACGAAGCCGAACAACGCGAACACCCCGACGATGGCAAGGCAGATCAGGGCGCCCTTCGAATAGGTCAGAAACGCGAAGAAGACCAAGACGAGCATGATGGGAAACGCGCCGCTGTACATCTTCCCCGCATACATGAGATAGGCGTTCGCCCCCACGACAAGAGCCACCACCTGGCCGAACACGACAGAGTCGCCGACGAGCCCGGAAAAGCGCGTCGTGACGTCCACGCCGGTGTTGACGGTTCCGAAGGTGTAGAGGTAGACGCCCCTGTCCATCATCATCAGTCCCATGAAGCCAGAAATCACAAGCGAGACGGTTAGGAACCTCACGTAAGTTGGAAAGTTCTCTTTGAGGCGGGCGGTACCCAAAACGAACAGCGGCGCGGCAAGGTGAATGAGCCATTTCACGTAGGTGAGCCCGGCATCTATATTGTAGACGGTAAAGACGAAGATGAGCATCAGCGCGACATAGCGCTCCCGCGTATGCGCGACGCTCCCGTCGATCGTCGCCTTGAGGACGTACAGCAAGACGAGCAGGTAGAACATGCTCCTACCGCCCAGGTCGGCGCCCATCACGTTGAAGAACGGGAAGCAGGCGAACAGGAGCCTACAACACGTCTCGGACGCCCCGACGGCCGCGATGGCAACGACAACGAGCGTGAGCAGGAAAGACACCTTGCCGAGCGAAAGCAGCCAGCCCGCACAGACCCCGAGGAGGAGCACATATGACAACCCCATGGAAAGGGACTGCCCGGTTATTTTGCGGTTGAGAATGGAAAGCCCCGTGGCGTGTGCGTAGGTTAGCATATGCGTGCACCCTTCCGTTTGTACACGTCTAGATACGCCCTTGCCATGGCATCCGAGCTGAAATCCGCCGCATGGCGCCGGGCACCCTCGCCGATTCTCTTTCTAGTTTCGCCATCACGCAATAAGCGCTCGACGGCCGCCGCAAGCGATGGGCCGTCGGGCTCGCATAGAAGTGCGTTCTTCCCGTCCTCGAGCATATCTGGTATTCCTCCGGCGGCAGATGCGACGATCGGCAGTCCGGCGGCCATCGCCTCGGCGAGCACCATCGGCATCCCCTCGTAAAGCGACGGGAAGACGAAGATGTCCCCAGCCGCAAGGGCTCCGGGAACGTTGTCCGTGAGCCCGTGGAATACAAACTCGCCCGCAACGCCCCTTGTCTCGACGGCGCCCTTGACATCCTCCATCAGCGACCCGACGCCGTACAGATCGAAGAAAACGTCAAATCCGTCGGCTTTCAGAAGCTCCGCAGCCGAAACGATGGCGGCATGGTTCTTCGCTTCCTCGAATCGCCCGATATGGCAGATCCTGGCAGGCTCGTGGAGCGCATAGCTGCACTTGGGCTTGAAGGGCTCTAAATCGATTCCGTTGGCCACGACGGCGATGTGCGAGGCTTCCACGCCGTAAAATTTCTCAATGCTACCCTTTGTAATCTCGTTCAAAGCCACCGGTAATACGGCGCCACTGCGGTAGTAACGGCGGTTTAACGCGCGCTTCAGCTTCCCAGACGTCTCTTTTTCCGCCATGTTGTGAACCGTGTGCACCAAATTGGAGACCCCGGCCTTCCTCGCCGCCGGGACGACGTACTGCAGGATGGGAAGGTGGGAGTGCACCACATCGGGGCCGAAGCTTAGCATAGCCTCGGCGAGGCGCCCCGAAACGGAGAGGTCGGGCCCCCGGTGCTTGCCCATAATTGTCAGGTCGATGCCGTTGTCGCGCAGGCGTTTCGTGATCATCGTCTCGCCCGGCTGCAAAACAACGACCACAACGGCACATCCCTGCCGCCTGAGGGCATATGCAAGGTTCTCCACCATCGTTTCGGCGCCCCCGACACGCAGCGACTGCACGACGAGCATCACCCTATACTCTTTTTGTTTTTCGGAAATCACGTTGTTAAGCCATTCTGGTCAAGTTGAGCGCCGACATCATATTGCGGTTAAGCCTGCGCACCTCCAGCAGCCTCATTGACGGCTGCCGCCACGATGCCCATCACTGCCTCCGGCGAATAGGCCTCTGCCCTCGCCTTGCAGCCCTTTCGAACCTCGTTCGCGCCGTCGCCAAGCGCGACGAACCTCTTAATCTCACCGACTAGCAGCTCGTTGCGTCCGAACGCGTACCCGAACCCGGTAACGCCGTCCTCGAGCATCTCGTCGTAGTACTGCCACTTTGCCGCTATGACGGGCACGCCGGCTGCAAGCGCATCAATAATGGTGCCAGGAATACCCTCCAATTTCCATTTGGTCGGGAACAGCAGCGCGTCGTAGCCCGCAATTGCCTGTACGCTATTCTCGGGCGCGACGCAGCCCTTGTACTTCACACTCGCGCAGCGCGTCAGCGACATTTCGAATTCTTCTTTGTAGTCGGAGTCGATGGGTCCGTAAATATCTAGCCGACAGTCGAGCCCTTCCACACAAAGCCTCTCGACGGCATCTATGGCGTCGCCGATGCCCTTCAGCTCCTGCACGCGGCTGAACGTGCAGAACCTGTAACTCGGCCCGTAATGCCGCGTCTCGGGTAGTTCCACCTCGTCTAGGTACTTGAAGTTGGGCAGGTACTCGGCGTTGGACACGCCCAGCTCCCCGAGCTTCGCCACAAGTTGGCGCGATTCCACCCAGTTCACCGTGAAATCGTTCAGGTAGTCGACCTGCTTGGGATACTCGCCTAAGTCGCGAGCCAACCACCCACCGATGAGGTTGTGGTAAACACGCGTATGAAGATGCCGTGCCGCGAACGACAGCAGCGGGAAGAACGCCTTGCGCCCGTTGCGCGACAGCGACACGAACACATCCCCACACGTCAGAAGGCACCGGGCGGTCTGCACGGCAACCCGAGCCGCGTTGTGCCGATAGTCCTTCGTGTCTACGACGTAGACATTGCCCTCGCCGTAGAGCTCGCATAGAAGCCTGTACATCATTCGAGTCTTGACGGTCTGACCGTCAAAGAGCTCGCCGTCGGGATCCAGGCGGCCAATCAAACCAATCTTCCTATTCGAGCCCATGGACCCTCAGCTCTCTACCCCATCGAGCGATGAAGCCGTCCGAATAGTATTCCATGACCCCGCACGCGGGAGAAAATGTTAGTTCGCCAAACATGATCCTTCCGTCAGACTCGTAGAGATCCACGCGCACGAAGTCAAAATCGGCGCTCAAGCACTTCGCAGCATCAATCATCTCACTAAGCAGTTTCGGCCTAGCAATCTGCTTGTCATTCTTCATCGGCCCCTGAAGCCCATCGATAGGATTCCACTCCAGGTCATACAGGTTCAGTTTCAATCCCTTGTCGCGCTCGCTGCACGTCAGCACGAAACGCGGCTCGCCATTAAGGCAGTGAAATTTGTAATCGATGATCTCGTTCATGCCACCAATGAAATCCTCGGCGTACACGCGGTGAGGCACCAGCTTATAGTGCGGTTCAACGCACGCGCGAGGATAGTCCTCGCTCAGCCACTTGTGCGCGTGATCGAACATATCATCCACATCTAGTGCCCTCTTATCAGGCACTAGATAGTTCATCTCGCAACCATGCGTCGCCTTCAGCGCGAAAGCCTGTGGCAGCGAGTCGACGTCGATGTCCTCGGCACGCCCCCACGGCCCATAGGCCGGGACCAGAAGGTTTGCGAGACCCTTCCCCGCCACATAGCCGCGCACAGCCCACTTGTCCGTGCAGCGCGCGGCGAGCGTCTGGTCAGTGTTCAGCTCTATCCAGCAAATCTTGTCCGCAAGCGTCTTGGGATCAGACAGTTCAAGTTTCCGTCCAAAACGTAATGATGAATCAAGCTCTTTGGCACGCTTGACGCCAAGAATCGAGGCTTCGGCATTAAGCAGGTGCCTATACATATTTCTTGCTATCCCGAGTGAAGACATACTTAATCCCTCTTAAACAAATCGCGGGTATATACCTTATCGGCAACATCAGAGAGATCTTCATTCCAACGGTTGGCAATAATCACATCACACTCACGCTTGAACTTATCGAGATCGTGTGTCACCTCAGAGCCAAAGAAATCCAACGCGTCCAAAGTTGGCTCATAAACGACGACGGGAACGCCTTTGGCCTTCACGCGCTTCATGACTCCCTGGATAGAGCTCGCGCGGAAGTTGTCGCTGTTGGACTTCATCGTGAGGCGGTACACGCCCACGACCGGCTTAGACTTGCCCTCGTACACGCGGCCCCAGACCATCTGCAGCACCTCGTCGGCAACGAAATCCTTGCGGGTGCGGTTGGCGTCGACGATGGCCTCGATCAGATTCTGCGGAACATCCTTGTAGTTGGCCAGCAGCTGCTTGGTGTCCTTGGGCAGGCAGTAGCCGCCGTAGCCGAAGCTGGGGTTGTTGTAGTGGGACCCGATGCGCGGCTCCAGGCACACGCCGTCGATGACGTCGCGGGTGTTTAGGCCCCGGACCTCGCAGTAGGTGTCGAGCTCGTTGAAATAGGCGACACGGAGGGCAAGGTAGGTGTTGGCGAAGAGCTTCACGGCCTCGGCCTCGGTGGTGCCCAGCACCAGCTCCGGGATGCCCACGGTGCCGTCGGCGTTCACACGCTCCAGCTCCGCGGGGTCGGCGCCCTGCGCGAGCAGACCGGCGAACTTCTCGGCCGCGGCGACGGCCTCGGGATCGTCCTTCGGCGCGCCCACCACGATGCGGCTGGGGTGCAGGTTGTCGTAGAGCGCCTTGCTCTCGCGCAGGAACTCGGGGCTGAAGAAGATCTTGTAGTCTCCCAGCCTCTCGCGAAGGCCCGCGGTGTAGCCCACGGGGATGGTCGACTTGATGACGATCCAGGCGTCCGGGTTCACCGAGCGCACTGCGGCGATGGCGGCCTCGACGGAGCTCGTGTCGAAGAAGTTCCTGTCGCTGTCGTAGTTGGTGGGCGTGGCGATGACAGCGTAGTCGGCGCCCGTATATGCCTCGGCCACGTCGACCGTGGCGTGCAGGTCGAGCTGGCGCTCCCCCGCCTTGGCCTCCGCCAGGAAGCGCTCGATCTCGTCGTCCTGGATGGGCGATACGTAGCCGTTGATCTTCTCGACCTTCTCGGGCACGATGTCCAGCGCGTGGACCTCGTTGTGCTGCGAGAGCAGGACGGCGAGGGACAGGCCGACGTAGCCGGTGCCGGCGACAGCGATCTTCATGGGGCTATTGTTTGCCATTATTTCCTCTTTTTTCCGAATAGGTGCGTTTCCATACGGCGAGAAACGCATAGCGAGTGAAGCAGTAGATAGCTTTGTACATAGGCAGTTTTGCGATTTGACGATAGAAGCACCATGTACCGCGAACAGCCTTGACCTTGTTGCTGGAAAGAGAGCCACTCGTTCGCCTGTATTGACACAGAACGTCATTGACGCCGATGCAGTCATGCCCCGCGGCCAGAACCTGAAGCCAAGTTGCTGCATCCTGCCGCCTTCTCATGTCCGGCATGACAAGCAGGCTTTTTTCAACTATCTCCAAGTCGGCCATTATTCCAACGGTCTGCAGATAGTTATTCGTGAGGTAGCCCCAGTAGCTTGTATTAGGCGGCATATGCACGGTGCGCCCTAGGGGGGAACCTTTCTCATCAATCACCTCGTATGAAGCGCAGCTGAACCCCGCGTTTTCGCGATCCATGCAGGCAATCTGTTTCTCAATCTTCTCGGGCAGCCACAAATCGTCTGCATCGAGATAGGCGATATATCGTCCGCGAGCGTTTTCGAGAGCAATGTTGCGGGCAACGGCCGCACCCCCATTCTCGCTCTGACTAATAAGGCGTATGCGTGAGTCTGACTCAGACAGCTTTTTAACAATCTCGCTGGTTTTATCAGTTGAACAATCGTCAACGATGAGCAGTTCCCACGAACTCATAGTTTGTGCCTGGACGGAAGCGACCGATTCGGCGATATGCCTCTCTGAATTGAACGCCGGCATAATCACGCTGACGAGGGGTGATGCAATATTAGAAACATTCATCGCCCGGTCCTCCTTTTACCAAACATGGCACCAAAGGTGCCCGTGAAACATTTCCAATCCATGCGGAAGCAGCGGTTACGCACGTAGTGGAGCTCGATCTTCTGGCGCAGACCGCTCTCGAAGGTCGCGGCGTTGCGGTCGGTGGCCTGCCACAGGCCCGTGATGCCCGGGGTGACGCTCAGCAGCTCCGCCTTCTCCTCGTCGGAGAAGTGCTGTTCGAGCTCGTCGCGCGTGATGGGGCGTGGGCCGATTACGGACAGGTCGCCCTTCAGCACGTTGAGGAACTGCGGCACCTCGTCAATGGAGCACTTTCGGATGAACTGGCCCACCTTTGTGATGCGTGGGTCGTCGTCGACCTTGCGCTCGACCTCCCACTGGTGCAGCTGCTCGGGGCTCAGGTACTTGCGCACGTCGTTGGCATCGGCGACCATGCTGCGGAGCTTAAGCACGCGGATCACCCGGCCTCCCCTGCCCACGCGCTCCTGCGTGTAGACCGGAAAGCCAGGAGACTCCACGCAGATTGCGGCGCAGACACAGGCCATGGGAATCGCCAGCACCGCGGTGCATCCGGCGCTGAAGGCTATATCGAACGTTCTCTTGCATATGCGGTAGAAGACGGTCCCCGTAGGTTTCCTAGGCATGGGCTAGCACCCCGCCAACGGAAAAGTCTCGGGAGATGCCCCTAGCAGGCCCCCCCCCCCCGTTATCATTTCGACGACCGTGAGAGCCACGATCTTCAGGTCGGTGGCCACGCCGCGCTTGGCGATGTATTCGAGGTCACGTCGCACCATGCCGTCGAAGTCGGTATCGTTGCGGTCCGTCACCTGCCACCAGCCGGTGATCCCGGGCTTGACGGCCAGGCGCTGCAGGTCGTACTCGGTGTACTCGGCCACCTCGTTGGGCAGCGGCGGGCGCGGGCCCACGACGGACATCTGGCCCAGGAACACATTGAGGAACTGCGGAAACTCGTCGATAGAGTGCTTGCGGATGAACCTGCCGATCTTGGTGACGCGGGGGTCCTCCTTCATCTTGAACATGGCGCCGGCGATCTCGTTCTGCTCCTTGAGCTCGGCGAGGCGTTCATCGGCGTCCTTGTACATGGAACGGAACTTCCACATGCGGAAGGTTGACAGGCTGCCGTCGCGGCGGGTCTGGCCCACGCGGATCTGGCTGTAGAAGGGGCAACCCTCGCTCTCCAGGCGAATGGCCGCGGCGAGAATTAGGCTGGGGATCGCGATAACGACGAGCACGACACCGCTGAACACGATGTCGAACGCGCGCTTTACGGCACGGTAGGCCAGGCGCGAGCGGTCCCAGTCCATAATGGATTGTATGACCTTGTAGCGGCCGGCGCCCTCGCGCCGGTCCATGGCCTGAGCAATGAGCGCCGCCCCCACGGGCGCATTGCTCTCTGTTACTTCTTTAGCAGACACAGTCAAACTTACGTCCCCGTTCCCCAGGGATCCCCCAATCGGTAAATTCAAAAATGCAAACGAAATAGCTGGTGCAACGTCTCCCTTACGTCTTACTGGGCACGTCCAACGGAAGCAGCTCCCTAAAAGCGGAGTCGCCTTCGCCCACGTCTACCAGGCACCAGCGCTTATGACGGTCGATCTTCTTTACTCGGGCCTCTTGCCCCACCAACGGGCCTTGCTCTATGTGCAATACGCCGTCTTCTATGCGGGCTACGCTGTTGCGCACTACGCCGTCATCGTCGAGCACGCTGCGGTACCAGTCCTGCGCGTCGTCCGGCATGGGCGCATAGGCCCGCTCCCTGCTGCCAGCAATGCGGCAGCCAAAGCTCAAATGGGCCAAAGCCTTATCGAGCAGAGCGGCATCGCGCGTGGCGACAAAGAAGTATTCCTTGTACATGGGTTTGGTTTGGAGCGACCAGGCGCCGTCCCGCTTAAACCAGAACTCCTTTTGCATCACAAAAGCGTCCTGCATCAGCTCGTGCGGGATAATGCGGCGGACCTTTTCGCAGGTCTCGCGCTCTATACCGTTGGGGGTGTGGACCAGATACCAGCGGACGCGGCCATGCTGGCTGTTGGTAGTAGCGCCACTAAAGGCGCCGGGCAGCTGCTCTTGGCGCCGCATTGTCTGTTCCATCTCTCGCCCCCTTCTCCAGCTCCGCGACACACGCGGATGCAGAGGCGTTAAGAACAGGCTTCTCGCTCGCAGCTAGGCGCAGTCGCAAAAGTACAGGTTTTTGTATCTTTCGACGAGGCTCATTATACGAGCAAACTGCTCGCGTTTTCCCAGATTGCACAAAATGCGCCGCGAATAGGCGCATCTCCATACGCCTCTACAAAAACCTGTACCTTTTTGCACAACAAAAAAGCCGCTCTAACCAGCGGCTTTTCTTCTATAGACAACAAAAAAGGCGACCGCCCGCGAGGACGATCGCCTTTGTTAAGGCTTATAGGACAAAATGTGTGTCCCGATAGAACATCCGTTTCCATCCATTAATC
>OGOQ01000922.1_pt1 | contig 25462 bp, 18 predicted proteins | sample 1552691 | NCBI WGS metagenome assembly OGOQ01 (sample SAMEA2580209, study PRJEB22360) | human gut metagenome | biome: human gut; feature: human-associated habitat; material: faeces | place: Denmark | collected 2008/2010
CGTTGTGCTCAAAAACACCACCCTGGATTTTGACAGCGACGCAGCAAATCTGCTCACCATCGGCGGGAACGATGCGAACAACTGGGGCACGCCAGGGAAAAATGGCGCCGATGTCACCTTCACCGGGCTTGATCAGAAGCTCGCCGGAAATATCGACGTCGATACCATCTCCAGCCTCGACCTCTATCTGCTGGACGGCACCACTTACACCGGTGCCACCACCATCAGTGAAAATGCCGCTGCTTCTGAACAGAGCGACGCACCGATCAGCGTCAGCATTGATGGCGACGCTTCGTGGATCGTGACAGCAGATTCCACCGTCACAAATCTCCACATCGCCGACGGCGGCCTGCACCGGATCCCACGGAGTCGGGTCCGTGACTGGCTGGCCGAACATCCGGACTGGGCCGAACGCATGCGCCGTGATGGCCGCGACTACTGGCGACGGGCCAAACGCCGCCAACGCTCGCGCCGCGAATACGCGACCAACGATCCGCTGTTCCTTCCGACCGAACCCGTGCCGAAGGGCCTGGTCCAGGGCAGCCTCTTCTGACCGCTTCCCGTCGCGATCCGCGTGGGACGCGGCATAAACCGAAATACCGAAAAACCAACTAACCAGAATGCCGAAAAACCGGATACCGACATACCGAAATAAGGAGAAACCGATGAACGACAAGAAGAACCGCGAGCCGATGGTAATCGCGTTGGCGACCGGCAAGGGCGGCAGCATGAAGACCACCAGCGCCGTGTTCCTGGCCTGCGCCCTCGTGGACCAGTCCCGGGGCGAGCAGCATGTGCTCGTCGCCGACGCGGACGTGCAGGGCGACGCGAAGGACTGGTGGTACAGGGCCGCCGAGCTGGACGACCCGCTGCCGTTCGACGTGATGTCCGCCGCGCCGGCCGACATCGCGCACCTGCACGGGATCAACGGCCGTCTCGACGACCCCGTCGACTGGGTGCTGATCGACTCCGCCCCATACGGCCGCGCATTGGACGAATCGGTGAACAACGCGGACCTCGTGGTCATCCCGTCGAGCCCCAGCCGCATCGACCTCGACCAGGCCGCCGGGGTGAAGGACCTGTGCGACCGGCGCGGCGTCCCCGCCGCGATCCTCCTGTGCCGCACCGAGGCCAACACGACCGCCCTCCGCGACGCCCTAGCCTGGATCGATGCCGCGGACATCGCGTGCTTCGAGACGCTGATCCCGAAACGCCAGGACATCCTCAACGCGAAATCCACCCGCCCCCGCGGGTCCCGCCTGCACGAGTACCGCGACCTGGCAGCCGAACTCAAGCGGACCATGCGACAGCTCAAGGGGGAGGAGAAACTGTGAGGAACATGAACTTGACGCCCCGTCCGCGCGACCTGACCATGCTGCTCACCGGCGGCCGGCCGGCACCGGCGGATACCGGAAAACCGGAATCGGTGGAAACCGAAATACCGAAAAACCGGAAGACCGTGAAACCGAACGACGCGGAGGGCTGGGTGAAGACCAGCGTGAGCCTGCGTGCCTCGACCCGGCGCAGGCTCAAGACCTTCGCCGCCGAGCACGACACGCGGATCCAGGAAGTGATCGACGCCGCCCTCGAAACGTACCTGGGCTTTGGAGGGGAACGATGAACCGCATCATGCTCCTCGGACTGCTGGTCTGCATCTCTCGCGTGGCATTGTGCGGAGTGATGGGCGTGATGGCCGAAACCGTCGCCCGGCGCGCTGGATCCAGCAGCCTTCGCGGCCTGTGCCGCCTGTGCGTCGTCGCCTACGCTCTCGTCCTCGTGGCGTCCTTCGCTCCGATGGACTCGGCCCAGACCGTCGTCCATCGGGCCGTCCCGCTGCTTTTCCTCGTCCCGAATCTTTTCATTTGGATCTCGATGCGGCCCTCCGGTGTGTCCATGCGCGGCACGCGCCGGAGGAACGATGCAGACGGCTCCGCCGATTCGATAAGCTGTGAACCTATGAACAAGGAGAACAAATGACAGAAAAAGAAAAGGCCATCGAAGATGAGACCATCGAAGTTTCGGCCGAGTCCACGGAAAAGAAAACAAAGAAGCCGCATCGCAGAAGGGCCATCGTCATCACCGTCGTCGTACTCGCACTGCTCACGGCGGGAGGCATCGCCTGGAAGGCGCACGCGGACCGCCTCATGGCCGAGGCCAGGGCGGATTGCGCGGCCGCATCCGAACGCCTGCGCACCGCGACGAACGACTGGAACACGCTTCTGAACGGGTCCGCGGCGGACGCGGCGAAGACCGATAGGAAAAGCGTGAAGGACGTGAAGATGCTGGACGCCCTGTCCAAGACGATGAAGGCCACGATTCCGAAGACCGTTTCCTGCAAGGCGGATTCGAGGACCGGCGTGCAGGAGGCCGCAAAGGCCATCACGGCGAACGCGGCATGGTATAAGACGCATGCGAAGACGCTGTCCAAGGCCGTGAAGGCGGTCGAATCGTCCAAACTCGACAAGACCGTGGACGACGCGCAGGCGCTCTACGACGCGACCTCCGGGAAGGTGCAGGACGACAAGACCCGCGCAAGCCTGCTGGACGCCATCAAAAAGCGTGACGCGGATGCCATCGGCAAGGCCGTGAAGACGGTGAACGAATCGAAGGCGGCGAAGGAGAAGGCCGACGCAGAGGCGAAGGCCAAGGCCGAACAGGAGGCCGCGGCCCAGGCCGCCGCTGCGGCCGCACAGTCGCAACGGCAGGCCCAGTCGTACACGCCGTCCTATACGAACACCGGCACGAGTTCGGGCCGCTCCTACACAAACGTCGGTTCGGCAGGCGCATCCTCTGGTTCGACGGGCGGCTCGTCGTCCGGTGGGTCAGGCTGGTCGGGGCCGACCAGCGGCGGACACGGTGATCCAGGTGCCTGTAGTTTGGAGGATTGCTCCATCCCAATCCAACATTAAGCCGGTCGACTCCGTTTCTCTTTCAGGGCCGTTCCACGAACATCCGTGGGACGGCCCTTTCCTGTCTCCTGCGCGAATGTCCAAACCGGAGTCCGTGAAACCGGGTTGCAATGGTATCGGTCGGGGATCGCAATTCCCGCCCCGACACAGTCAAGTGCAGAATCTCTGAAAGGAGAGGAACATTGGGTTACACCAATAATAAACGGAAGACGTTGGCGTTGCTGACGGCCGTTGCCACCCTGGCCGGCGGTCTGACCGCGGGCACCGCATACGCCGGTGGCGGGGGCGGCAACAGGCCCGGCACCGGCGGCAGCGGCGCGGCAACGCAGTTCTGGCAGTACAAGGACGACGCGTCCGGTTCATGGGGCCCGGCGACCGACATCAACAGCGTGAGCCGCGCCATGGCCAACGCAGGCGTGAGGATGGACGACTCGTCCGGCAAGGCCGCCGCCGCGCTGGCCGACGCGAACAGCCGGTGCGTCGCCGGTTTCCACCAGCGCCATCCGGGCGAGGGCGACGGCGACTGCCGCGTCGTCGCGGTCGGCGCGGTCTCCGGCAACGGGTCCACCACCAGCGTATGGAACGGATCCGGCATCGCCGACGTGAGTATATGGTTGGACAGCTGGAACAAGTACATCGCACCAGGCGATTACAACTACGCTGGAAATCGTCACTATAAGACCTCTACCGCGTTTGATGACGATCCGTCCACGAGTGTGGACAAGCTCATGGAACGGCACGTGTCCAGCACGGCCAGCATCGTCATCATCGCGCTCGACAAATACCAGCCCGCCCCACCGAACTACGACCTGACCGTCACCACCACGCACAAGCAGAGGACCAACCTGAAGGTCGGCTCCACCGACCCGATCGGCGACACCCTGCACGCGAGCAACAACGGCAGCAGCATCAAAGAGAACCTGAACGGCACGGCCATCATCCACTACGAGGGTCAGCAGAACGGCTACGTCGCGGCCAAGACGGTCAGCAAGCCGATCACCTTCGCCAACTCGGGCGACACACAGCTCGACCGCCTCGCCACTCCCGCGGACTTCGGCATGAGCCACTGGCAGGAGGGCCAGTACTGGATTGACATCCAGGTCGCCCGGCAGGGCAGGATGAACGCGGCCGTCGACACGGCCGACAAGGACCCGGCCGAGACCTGGAACGTGAGCGCCGAACCGCCGACCCCGCCGACCAAGACCATCGACGAGGGCGTGAGCGCCGACAGCATGACCAACCGCACCGTCATCACCTACGGCACCGGCAAGGGCGGCTACGAGATGGCGTTCAAGGACAAGATCACGGCCAACGGCGTCGACTACACCGTCGACGACTACAAGCTCGTCGACAAGACCGACAACGACCGCGACGTGTCCAACGAGTTCACCATCACCTGGGACCGCAAGACGGACACCGTCTCGGCCGTGCGCACGGCCGACAAGGGCGAGATGCCCTTGGACCACCAGTACGAATTCAGCTTCAATGTCACCGTCAGCAAGCCGAAGGACTTCAGGAAGGTCAAGGACCACGCGACCGGCAAGTGGAACCAGGAACCCGAGGCCGACGCCGGCAGCAAGGAATTCGACACCTGGCAGCCCAACCCCGACAAGAGCTGGATCTTCGAGCAGGACGGCGAATGGCAGGCCGTCATCGACCCGCAGGAGACCAACAAGACCGGCGGCGACGCGCACACCTACCTCGACGGCGACAAGGTCGGCAGCGTCGTCAACGGCACCATCGGCAGGAACCTGATCCAGGCGCCGAAACAGTTCACCCTCACCGATGACTGGACGGCCGCCGACTACATCTTCGACGCCGACACCAAGCACATCCGCGTGTACGAGGCCACGGCCGGCACCGACCGCGAAAGCAGCGTGAGCGACATCGTCAACACCGGCAAGGACGTGACCGACCAGTTCGACATCACCGTCCAGGGCACCAAGGCCACCGCCACCGCCAAGGCCTCCTACCTCAAGGGATTGAAGAAACTGAAGAACCCGAAGCAGGTCACGCTCCTCATCCCCGGCAGGATCAACTTCGCGGACGGCAAGGGCGCGGCCCAGGTCCGCAAGGACTTCGGCAAGCAGGCGGGCGACGAACTCACCTTCTGCACCGCCCCGAACGGCAAGAACCTGACCAACGGCGGCTCCGAGACCGTGAACAACCACACCGAGCCGACCAACGAACCGCAGATCTGCGGCTACATCCCGCCGGTCAAGAAGGACGTCGTGTCCGAGGCGAGCCAGGGCGGCGACCAGGAGAGCGTGGACGGCAAAGTCGTCCAGCCCGGCCAGAAGGTCGAATACCAGCTCAACACCCAGCCGCAACTGCCGGCCGACCTCGCCTACGAGGTCAAGTCCGTGAGCTTCACCGACTCCTACGACGCCTATCTGAAACCGGACAAGCAGACCCTGGAGATGATGGACCTGAACACCGGCAAGCCGGTGTCCAAGAAGAAGTACACGACCACGTGGGATGATTCCAAGCACATGTTCACCCTGACCGTCACCGACCAGGAGACGATCAGCCAGTGGCGCGCCGGCACCAGCCCCCGCCTCCAGGTCCGCTTCGAGGGAACCGTCGCCGACGACGCCCCCACCGACCACAAGGTCGGCAACAAGTGGGTGCTGACCCTCAACAACTCGCTGACCCCGAGCAATGAGGTGTTCAACATCCCGCCGAAGCTCGACCCCGTCAAGAAGGACACGCAGAAGGACCCGACGATCAGCATCGACGGCAAGACCGCCCTGCTGGGAGACGAGATCTACTACCGCGTCGACATCGACGCCAGGCAGGACAACCAGGCCTACAAGGTCTGGAGGCTCGGCATGACCGACGACTACGACGACGAGTATCTGAAGCTCGACGCCACCAACGTGGAGATCACCGACGAGACCGGCAAGGATGTGACCGGGAAATTCAACCTTCAGGACAAGGACGGCGTGCTCTACGCCTACGCCAAGCTGGTGGACACCGAGATCCCCGCGACGGGCGAGACCGTCAAGGGCGACCCACAGCCGGAAGACCTCAAGACCTACAGCGAGTCCGACGAGCATGACCCGCTCACCCAGCCCGCCATCGACCAGACGCTCCTCGGCCACACGTACACCGTGACCATGCCGATGACCGTCATCAAGGTCACCGACGGCTACACCGTGAAGAACAAGGCCACGCAGGTGGTCAACAAGATCCGCAAGGACACCAACGAGGTCACGAACCCCCTGAAGCCCATCAACCCGGCCAAGGACGTGACCGTGAAGGTCGGCGGCGCATCCGCCAACGGCAAGAGCATCTACAAGGGCCGCAGCTTCCTCTACCAGCTCGACAGCTCCATCCTGCCGGCCAACCGCGCCTACCCGCAGGTCGACAAGTGGGACATCGTCGACTCCCTCGATCCGGCCTTCGACGAATACACCGGCCAATGGGCCGTGTACGCGACCCGCGACCTGCTTTCAGACGGCGAGGCCCTCGCGTCCAAGGGCGACAGGATCGCCGGCTCCGGTTTCGACAGTTCGAAGCTCGGCGGCGACCTCTTCACCCTCTCCGCGGCCACCGTCGACGGCCGCAACGTCGTCACCATCGAAGCGACCGACCGCTACAGGGCCCTCGTGTCCGACGACTCCCATGAGGCCGGCTGGCGCGCCTACATCCAGTGCAAGCGCCTCGCCGTGACCGACCGCCACGAGAATCAGTTCACGGAGCACTACAACGACAAGACTCTCGAATCCAACGTCGTGTGGACCCGCACCCCGGACATGACCCCGAGCATCGACGTCCAGAAGTGGGACCGCAAGTCCGGCTGGCCGAACGGCGACCGCGACAATTCGAAGGACGCTTTGACCGTCTCCGGCGACACGGAGATCGTGTTCACCATCACGAACACGAGCAAGACCGATCCCGACACGAAGCAGGGCGCGGTGTTCCGCACCAAGGACATCAAGCTCGAGGACTCCACCATCGTCGGCGACGGCGAGGTCGTGGACCTCAAGTACCCGGCCGACTGGGACACCAAGGTGCTCAAGCCCGGCGAAAGTGTCGAGGTCACCGGCACGCTCAAGGGCGTCACCAAGACCCACACCGACCGAGCCAAGGTCACCGGCACCCCGTTGACCGAATGTCCGGTCGACACGTCGGCCCCGTTCGGTGACGGCACCTCGGACGACGAATCCGGCTCCAAGCCCGAGGCCGAGACCGAGAGCAAGTCCGATGACGTCGTGACCATCGACGGCAAGGACTATTGCTCGGACACCAAGGTGGAGTCCGCCACCGACGACTGGAACGGCTACCGCAGGACCCTCGCCCAGACCGGCGCGGGCATCGCGCTGATCGCGCTGGCCGCGGTCGTCGTGCTCGGCGGAGGCGCGGCCCTCATGGCCGTCTCCCGCCGCCGCAAGGCGAAGGCCCCGGCCGACACCGAGGGCTCGGAGGAGTGATCCGACGAACCTGACCCCGGGCCCGTGCGGCGGACCGTTCCCCATGATCCGCCGCACGGCCCACGGGCGCGCCCAGATCCTTTCCTTCCCGGACGCGCCCAAGCCCCCACCGGTACCGTCTTTGTTTTCTCCTTTGTGACGGCGCCGGGTTCGACTCCCGGCGGGGCACGCCGCGGGAACCCCTTCCCGCGCACCATGGAAACCAGAACGGGGTGGCAGGCCGGATCCAGCAGGCCGGATCCAATGAGGTCGGATCCGGCCGGCCACCCCTTTCCCTTGCGCACCGGACCGTCCGACTCCTTGAAAATCTCCTTGTGGCGGATCGGTCCGTCTTCCTTTCGCATGATGCCGTCCGTTTCCATGTTCCGCGGCCCGCGGAACGCCGGACGGGAACCATGGCACTCGAAACCCGGCGCGCGGCGGCGGGACCCGGCCTCACCGGCGAACGGTCGGCGGGCCCTTTTCCATACCATCGTCCGAGCCTCTTCGGGTTCGTCGGGAACGTCCAAACCGGAGCCTTCTCGACGGCCATACCGTGGTCATGTCATCCAAAACATCGAAAGGAAAACATCATGTACGGAATCACCATCGCGGCAGACAGCGGCAGCGTCGTCACCAGCGCGTTGCAGCTCTTCAGCCAGTTCGCCATCATCGGCGGCGGCCTGTGGGCCGTGTGGGGCGTCATCACCCTGGCCGGAGGACTGAAGGACCAGAACGGCCCCGCCACCCAGTCGGGCGTCTGGCAGGTCGTCGGCGGCGGCCTGATCATCGCGGCCGCGGCCCTGTTCTCCAACATCGCCCTGTAGACGGGAGGCCACGCATGGTCGATTTCATCGTCGGTATCCTCAACTCGATAGGGTCCGGCGTCGGCGACGACCTCGTGGCCGACCTGCTGAAGACCCCCGCCGAATACAACGCGGGCATGTACCAGCTGAGCCTGACCGTCGCCCGCTCGGCGGTCAAACCCATAGCCAGCACGATACTGGCGATCATGTGCGTCCTGGAACTCGCCAGGGTCAGCACCCGGGCGGACGGCGACCGAGAGCTGGGCGTCAAGCTCGTCGCCATGGCGATGTTCAAGCTCACGCTCGTGTTCACCGCGGCCCAGCACAGCGAGCTCATGCTCCAGGCCATCGACGAGATCGGCGACAGCGTGCTCGGCGGCATCCATTCGGCGGCACCCACCACCGGCGCGTCGTCGGGCCTCGGCCTTGGCGACAGCATGCGCGACGCCATAGACTCCGCCGGCTGGATGGGCCAGATACCGTGCCTGATCCTGCTGCTCATCCCGTTCCTCGTCTCCAAGGGCGCGACCATCGTCGTCACCGTCGTCATCCTCCTGCGCTTCGTGCAGATATACATGCTCACCGCGTTCAACCCGCTGCCGATCGCTTTCATCGCCCAGGAGGAGACCCGCCAGTGGGGCATCAACTACTTCAAACAGTACGCGTCTCTGGTGTTCCAATGCGCGACCCTGTATCTGGCGATCCTCATGTACCGCACGCTCGTGGGCGGCACGCTCAACCCGAGCAAGTTCAAGGACGGCGACAGCCTCTCCGGCTGGGTGATGGACAACTTCACCGGCCTGCTCCTGGCGAGCGTCATGCTCATCGGCATCGTCATGGCGGCCAACTCCGTCGCCAAGAAGCTCTTCGGCGGCGAATGAAACACAACGCAATCCACGAAAGGAAGCAAACATCATGGCGTTGCAGATGCCCGTCTACAGGGAACTGACCACCATCGAGTCGAAGGTGTTCATGGGGATGAGCTGGAGGCAGTGCCTCGCCGCCGTCATCCTCGCCATCGTGTGCGGGGGAGGATACGTCGGACTGTGGCTCGGGCTGGGCATGGACCCCAACCTCGCCATGTACCTGATCTTCCCGCCCGGCCTGCCCGTGGCCATATGGGGATGGGTGAGGCCAAAGGGCCTCATGCCCGAGAAATACCTGAAATACATCCTGCGCCACTACACGCAGCGCGAGGTCTATCTGCTCGACGGTCCGGGCAGACCATACCGCACCGGCGCGAAACCAACGATCAAGGAAAGGTGAGGAATGTTCGGAAAGAAGAAACCCCAGGTCGCGCCGGACGAAGACGATGCCGAAGCCAGGGCGAAGGCGCGGAGAAAGAAGGCGACGCGTCTGCCGAAGGGCGTCAAGCAGCTCATCGGCTACGACGCGATGCTGCGCAACGGGATCGCCAGCCTGGGCGACGGACGGTGGAGCGCCACCATCCTCTTCCAGGACATCAACTACCAGCTGAGCCCGGAATCCCATCAGATGGAGATCATCGACCGGTGGGCCAAGCTCATCAACAGCTTCGAGGCCGGGCAAAACGTGCAGATCGCCTCCTACACGCGCTCACGCGGCGTACGCGAGATCCTCGCCGACGTGATGATGGGCGAGACCGGCGACAGCCTCGACCACTACCGGCTCGACTACAACCGCCTCGCCCAAGGCAAACTCGAATCCGTCAGCCGCAACACCAGCACCGTCAAGACCCTGACCGTCACCGTCCGCGAAAGCGACGAGCAGGCCGCCGTCGCGACCCTCAACGCGTTGTGCAACAACCTCGTCAGCCAGATGCGCTCCATCGACGCATGCAAGGCCACCCGACTCGACCGCGAGCACCGGCTGCGCCTCATGGCCGAGGTGCTCCGGCCCGGCGAGGAGTTCCGGTTCGACGAACGCCGGTTCGAGCATCAGCCCGGCAAGCCCGACACCAAGGACCTCGTGTGCCCGTGGAGCATCGACGCGCGAAGTCCCATCCAGCTGGACATCGAATCCCTGGACTCGAAATACCTGCACCGCACCATGTGGGTGTCCAGTCTGCCGCCGGAACTGTCCGACCAGCTGGTCAACGACCTGACCGGCCTGCGCGCCCGCGTCGACGTGAGCATCCACCTGGCGCCCATGGACCGCGGCGAAAGCATGACGCTCGTGCGCCGCAAGAACGCCGAGGTCAAGATGCAGATCATGGACCAGCGGCGCAAGAACCGCAAGCAGGGCCTCGACCCCGACGACCTTCCCGACGACCTCGCCGACCAGCAGGAACAGCTTGGCCAGCTGCGCGACGAGCTGCGCTCCACCAACCAGAGGCTCGTGGACTCGATCATCGTGATCGGCGTGTCCGCGGCAAGCCAGGAGGAGCTGGAGGTCGCGTGCAGGAACGTGAAGGCCAAGGTCAACGCGCAGTCCTGCACGGCCGAGAGCCTCAAGTTCATGCAGATGGAGGGACTGACGGCCGAGCTGCCGCTGGGCAACAACCCCCTGCCCATGAAGCGGACCCTGACCACGAACAGCGCGGCCATCCTCATCCCGTTCACCACGCAGGAGATGTTCGAGCCGCACGGCCTGTTCTACGGAAGCAACGCGAGGAGCGGCAACCCGATCCTCGCGGACCGGCGCAGCCACATGAACTCCAACGGATTCGTGCTCGGCACGTCCGGCGGCGGCAAATCCTTCACCGTCAAACAGGAGATCGCCGGCATGTTCCTCAACCGTGACGACGAGGTCATCGTCATCGACCCGGAACGCGAATACCTCGCCCTCGCGGCCGCGTTCGGCGGACAGATCATCCAGATCAGCGCCGGCACCGGCACGCGCGTCAACCCGATGGACATCGTCCTGGAGGACGACTCGGCCTCCGACCCCGTCAAGGACAAGACCAACAACGTGGTCTCCATGATCGGCGCGCTCATAGGCGGCATCGACGGCCTCGACCCGCTCCAGAAGGGACTCGTCGACCAGTGCGTCAGCAACCTGTACACGCGTTACCGCAACCAGGGCGGGGGAGTGGTCCAGCCCACATTGCAGGACCTGCACGACGAATTGCAGGCGGGCGGCGACCAAGTGAGCCGGTACCTCGCCGACGCGCTCAACCCGTACATCACCGGCTCCATGAGCGGCTTCAACGGGCAGACCAACGTGGACCTGTCCAACCGGTTCACCGTGTTCGACGTGTCCGGCCTGTCCGGCGAGCTGCGCACGTTCGGCATGATGGTCGTCATCGACCAGGTGTGGAACCGCGTCATCCGCAACAAGGCCAACGGGCGGCGCACCTGGCTGTACGTCGACGAGTTCCACCGCTTCTTCTCCAACCAGTACGCCGCCGCCCAGTTCAAGGACATCTACAAGCGCGCCCGCAAATACGGGCTCGGCGTCACCGGCATCACGCAGAACGTCGAGGAGATCCTCGACCTCCAGGACGCGCGAGAGATGCTGTCCAACAGCGATTTCCTCATGCTCCTGAGCCAGAACAGCACCGACGCGGACGCGTTGTGCGAGCTGCTGACCCTGAGCGAGGAGCAGCGCCAGTACTTCACCGGCGTGCTGCCCGGCCAGGGATTGATGAAGATCGGCAGCGCCTACGTGCCGTTCGACGGGCGCATCCCCGCGGGCGGCGACCTCTACCGGCTGTACTCCACGACCTTCCAGGAAGGAAAGTAAACGCATGAGCGGAACCCAAGCCCACCACGCCGGAGGCACACGCGCCCGCATCGGACGCGCGGCCACCGGCGTGGTGTCCAGCGCCGCGCAGTTCGGCTCGGACCGGGCCGACATCGCCGATTCCATGGGCCACACCGCCGCCGAGATGGCGGGACGCGCCGGCATGTACGGCATGTCCTCCACCATGCACGGCGTGGGCTGGACGGCCGGCAAGGCGCGGCGCATCATGAACCGTGGCAAACGCGCCCTGCGGTCGGGCAAGGGAATGCGCAAGACGGCCGGCAAACCCAAGGCGCTGTCCGAGGCGAAGCCTAGCGAGAAGATCGGCAAGTTCGCCGCGAAAGGCAAAGCGAGCAAGCGGATCGGCAAGCACATAGGCACAGGCATTGGGAAAGCCGGCCGTAGCGTCAAACGGATGGGATCCACCGGCATGGGCTGGATGGACGAAGCCGGCGCGAGGCTCACCGTGGCTGACGACGATTTCGCGTCCAAGCTGGGAAGCGCCACACGCGACCTGTCCTTCAAAGCGGCACGCGCGGGCGTGAAAGGTGTCAACTCGTCGGCCAAATTCATCTGGCGGCACCGCCGCGCGCCCGTCAAGGCGGCGCGCGACGTTCAAGCCACCGGACAGGCCGCCGTGCGTGCCGCCCGCGTCGCCGCGAACTTCGTGCGCATGGCCGCGTCCCGCGTCATCGCGGGAGCCGCCTCCATCAGCCTTCCCATCCTGCCCGTCATCGCGGCCATGCTCGCGGTGCTCGGCGTGCTCCTGGCCGTCATGGGCGCGTTCCTCGGATCCAACGCCAGCGAATCCACGGTCTCGGGCGTTCCCGCGGAATACGAGGCCGACGTGATTCGCGCCGGATCCATCTGCCAGGTCGTCACGCCGAGCATCATCGCCGCCCAGATCGACCAGGAGTCCAATTGGAATCCGAAGGCCGGCAGCTCCGCCGGAGCGCAGGGCATCGCACAGTTCATGCCGTCCACCTGGGCGTCCGCGGGCAAGGACGGCGACGGAGACGGCAAGGCCGACATCTGGAACCCGCACGACGCGATCTGGAGCCAGGGCAACTACATGTGCAATCTCGCCTCGCAGGTCGAGACGGCCAAGAAGTCCGGGAAACTGACCGGCGACACGTTGGAGCTGACCCTCGCGGCGTACAACGCTGGCCTCGGCAGCGTGCTCAGATACGGCATGGTGCCGCCCTTCGAGGAAACCATCAACTATGTGCGGCGGATCAAGGAACTCGCAGCGACCAAATACACCGCAACGGGGACCGCCGAGGGTGGCACGGTCGGCTCCCTCGAACCGAAACTGACGGTCTCCGGCGGCATCGTGTCCACGGCCGGCATCACGCCGGACACGAGATACCCATGGGGGCAGTGCACCTGGTGGGCCGCGACCAGAAGAGCCGACATAGGAAAACCGATACCAGGGTGGGGCAACGCCGCCACATGGGCAGGTTCCGCGGCGTCGGCCGGCTACACGGTGGACGGCTCCCCATCCGCCGGCAGCGTCATCGTGTTCCAACCGGGAGTATTGGGCGCGTCCGCCGACTACGGGCATGTCGCCATGGTCGAGGAGGTCCGCGGGGACGGGTCGATCCTGATCAGCGAGTCCAACGCGCTTGGCCTCGGCGTCGTATCCACACGCGAAATCAGCGCCTCCCAACTGGCCGCAGCCGGAAGTGGCGTCCGCTACATCCACTGAAAGGAAAACCAAGCATGGAACCAAAGAGGAACAGGATCATCGCCGCGACGGGATTTGCGGTCGCGCTCCTCATCCTGGGAGGAAACGTCGCGGTGATATGCGCCGGCAACGGAACCGCGGAGGACACGCAAAGCACCGTCGCCCGGCCGCGAACGAAAACCGAACCCGGACAAAAAACAGCTGGAGACGAAGAGACCGAGCCGGCGACGCCGACGGAGGATGATCCGTGCGCCGACCTCGCGCCGAAAGCGCTCGGCGTCTACATGGGCGGCGAACGAGGCCAACTCGAAGGCGAATACTTCACGCCGGATGCCGCCGGCCTCGACATACCGGCATCATCCATAGCCCCGCAGCCATTGCCCGAGACCGAGTTCACCGGCTTCCCCGTGTCCACGGGGCGGCGGGTGGCGACATGCGCCGTATCCACCGGGCTGGAGGCATCCTGGGTGCTTGACTACACGCTCACTGACGACGGCTGGCGATGCGCGGCGGTCAAGGGCCCATTGGAAGGCGGATACCGGGTGCATGAAGGCAAACCAGAGGAACAAAAGTGATGAAGGCAAACGAACAGGATCAGCCAGTCCTCATCAAAGACGAGGGCGGAGAGGAATGACCAGGATCGACAGGAAGACGGGTGAGCCGATTCTCAGCCCCAAGCTTACGGTCGACCAGCTGTACGCCATGGCCAACGAGCCCGGTTGGCGTCCATGGATGCGCCTAATCGCCGAACATCCACACGCGTGGCCGGAGCTCGCCGAATGGTGGCATACCGCGCAGGAGCAAGGCTTTGACACGGCCGGTGCCGCGCCGCTGCCGCCCGCGTCCATGCGCGGCCGCCGTCGCGTCGCCATACCATCCGCGCCGCTGCCGCCGGAAGACGAGCCGGGGCAGGAACCCGTGTCTGCGCCGGCGGAGCAGTCTCCTCCCGACGATTCCGCGGAGAAGGCCCTGAAGGACGCCGACGACGATTTTGCCGCACTCGAACGAATCGCCGACTTGGAATCGGATACGGCGGACATCCCTCCAATACCGGAAGCAGAATCGTCGGGGTCGGCCGTCACCTACTCGGCCGACCCCGACGATCTGAAGGTGCGCCGCGTCTTCCCGGTCGGGAAAGCGCTCGTCGCGATCGTCATGACCGCGAGCCTCATCGCCGTGTCCTGGATGGGACTGCAAATCAAAAACCGCCGTGCCGCCGCCATGCGGCAAGAGGCGCATGAGACCGCAATCAGCGCATGCGACTCGGCCGAAGCGACACGCAAGACCATCCAGTCCGACCTGGACAGGACCACGGCCAAAGCCTCCAGACTATTGAAGGACACCAGTCGCGGCCAAGTCGCGGATCCCAAGACGCTTGATGCGTTGAATCGGCTCCTGGACGCAAAGACGTCCACCATCAAGGGTTCCTGCGCGCCCGACGCCGTCACATCCGACGTGGACAGGACCACTGCGGCGCTGCGCAGAACGACCAAAGAGCTCAAGAACCGTCTCACCGACCTCAAGACCGCGGCCAAGGCCGTCACCGACAGCAAACTCGACAAGACCGTGGACGACGCGAACGCGCTGTACAAGCAGACCGACGGCAAGGTGGCGGACGACAAGACCCGCGCAAGCCTGCTGGACGCCATCAAAAAACGCGACGCGGACGCCATCGCAAAAGCCGTGAAAGAGGTCAACGAATCGAAGGCGGCGAAGGAGAAGGCCGACGCGGAGGCGAAGGCCAAGGCAGAACAGGAAGCAGCCGCGGCTGCCGCCGCGCAGCAGCAGGCCCAGGCATCGCAATCCCAATCAGCTCCACAGCGGCAAACGCCCTCATATTCCCAAGGAAGTTCCGGTTCCGGTTCCGGATCCGGACGACGCCCGTCTTCGGGAGGCTCGTCGTCCTCCACCAATACGGGCGGAGCCTCGCCGGGATGGTCCGTGCCCACGCCATCAGACGGGGGCACCGGCTTGCCCGGCAGCGATCCGGGGTTGTGATTGGCTTCATGCCGCTGCCTTCCATTCTTTGGAGTGCCTGAGCGTGGATTTCGGTCTGGCGATGGTGGTTCCGGGCCATGCCTTGCGGCTGAGGAACGGGTGCAGTCCTCGCAGGTTGTAGATGCATTTGTCGTTGTCCAATTGCGCGAGCTCGTCGGGTGTGAGGAGTTCTCGTCCGGTGCGCTGGTAGTTGGTGGTATGGCTGCCGGACACGCCCTTCGAGTCGCTGGTGGTGCGGATGTCGATGGTCTCCTTGCCGAGCAGTTTGCTGAGCCATTCAGTGGTGGACTGCTCGTTGCCGCCGAGGAACAGCACCGAGTCACAGTTGCCTACGATGGTCTCCCACGAGTCCTTGTACATCGTCTTGAGCTGGGCGATGGTCTGGAGGATGATACTGACGCTGACCTTGCGCGAGCGGATCGTGGCGATGAGCTTGTCGAAGTTGGGGATGCGTCCCACGTTGGCGAACTCATCGAGGAAGCAGTGCAATGGCGTGGCGAGGCATTCGCCGGGGTAGGTGCGGCAGCGGCGGATGATGCTGTCGAACAGGCATTGGTAGAAGATCGCGGCCAAAAAGTTGAATGTCGGGTTCTCGTCGGGCAGGGCGAGGAAGATGGCCGTCTTCCCGTTGGGATGCCTGTATCCGCCCTTGTGCTCGTCCGCGTATCCGCCGATCCGGTCGATACCGAGGTTGTCGTCGGAGAGGATCTCCCGGACCGGGCCGACTGTCAATGGGGCGAGACGCACGCCGAGGCTGATGATGATGCCCTTCTTGGTCTCTCCCGCGCCCTGGGTGAAGGGCCGGTACTGGCGGGCCGCGAACTTCAGGCCCTGGGCGAGACGCCATGCCTCGCGCAGGTCCGGGTCGTCGTGGTCCGCGTCCTCGCGTTCCCATTCGGCGCGGGTCTCCTCGTATATTTCAGTGGCGGTCCGGGCGACGGCGTCGACCTGGCTTTCCTTGGTCTCGTCCTGTTCGCTGGCTTCGAGCAGGTCGCGCATGTCGGCGACCGCGTTGAGGGTCTGGCCGGCGTCGATGTGCAGGCAGTCCTTGAGGATGTCGTCGGGCAGGTAGTAGACGAACGCGGTGAGCGCGGTCAGCAGGCTGCGTTCGGATTTGGTCCAGAAGTCGTCGGTCTGGTGCTCCTTGGGTGTGGAGCCGTTGGTGTTGTCCATGATGTTGGTGACCAGGCGCATGATCGCCACGTCGGGTTTCGTGGGGTCGATGTAGCGCATGGGGTTGAATTTCGTCTCGCTGGTCAGGTCCACCAGGTCGAGCTGTTTGACCGTGTAGCCCATCTTCTCCAAGTCTCCGCCGGTCTTCGCGTAGAGCTCGCCCTTCGGGTCGGTGCAGGCGTAGTTCATGCTGCCCTTGAGGATGTTGGGGATGACGTGGGTGGCGGTCTTGCCGGATCCGGATCCGCCGATCACGGCGGTGTTGAGGTTGCGGCGCGTGGCCGGGGCGTCGAGGCTCAGGCCCTCGGTGGCCGTCATCTGGAGGTTCTGACGGGTGTCGTTGTCGGTGTATGGGGCCATCTCCCGGCTGGTGGACCAGCGTGCGGAGCCGTATTCCTCGCCGTCGCGCCAGTTGCGTTTCATGCTCCACCGGTAGAGGTGGAACAGGCCGACGGCGCACGCGCCGCCCAGTCCGCATAGGAGGCTGGTCCGGTCGAATCCCAGGGCGAGCGGATGCTGGAGCATGGTCGTCATGCCGTCCATGATCCGTTCGATGCTTTCGCCGGCGGCGAGGCCGGCCTGGACGCGGGCGGCCGCGAGGTCGGCGATCCAGAATCCCGCGAGGATGGTCAGTGTCTTGACGATGATTCCTCTTGCTTGTTCCATGATTGTTCCTTTCTATTGTTTTCTTTCGGCGAGGTTCTCCTTGAGCCTGGCGCGGAACCGGTCGTACAGCGTCTTCCTGCTGGTGATCCTCCCGTCGGCCGGCTCCGTTTCGGCCTGGGCGTCGCCGCCGGCCGCTTCCGCGTCCTTCGGGGGTGGGAGGGGCGTGACGGTGGTCATGCCGCCCGGCGTGACGTCGATGCTGAATGGCCGGCCGTCTGCCATGAGCGTGGACATGAGTCGGCCGACGTGGCCGTTGATGTCGATCCATTCGCCGTCGCCGGCCTTGTCCGGTCTGATGCCGCTGACGGTGGTGGTCCGTGTCATCGATTCCCGTCCGGTTCGTCATGGCTGGGATCGAACGCGAGGCTTGTGGCTTCGATGTCGATGCCTGATCCTTCGTCGCCCGCGGTGCCTTTGACCATGAGGCGGGATCCCTTGCGCGCGTGGTCGCGGATGTTCTCCGAATGCTCCCTGCCGCTGGCGTGGATGGTGATTTTCCTCGTGGCTGTTCCCATGGCCATGGTTTCAAGCAGCCAGTCTTCCGCGCTTCTGTTTTGCCGTGGGCTGCTGATGAGTGTGCCCTCGAACCAGATGATGGGTTCCGGCTGGTCGTTTGTTTCTGTTGTCATGCGTGTCTTCTGCTCCTTCGTATGGAATGAATGCGGGGTGGCGCGGAAAGCGCGCCACCCCGTGGCTGGAGAGGACTACAGTCTTGGCCCGTGACGCTTCGTCGTGGAATCGGCCTGTGCGGGCGCCTTGTGATCCGGTTCCGGCCGGTCACGGTCCAGGCTTTGGGCCGGCTGGGGCTCCTTCAACTGGTCAAGCTGGTGGAGCGTCCACGTGGACAGTTCACTGTCGTATGACGCGCGGGTGAGGATCTCATCGCGGTTGTCCCAGACGATCTGGTCGGCCTGTTGTTGGGTGATGCCCGTCCAGTCGCCCTGCGCGTTGATGCGCATGAGCGGGTCCTTTCGCGGGTCCCATCCGCCCATTTCGCGTTTCTCCGCGATGTCCGCGGAGGTGAGGCCGTCTCCGGCGATCTGGACCGCCTTGTCGGATGGGTAGGCGAGGTAGGTGGCGATGTCGTTCTCGGGGTCGTGCGCGTTGACCTCGCCCACGATGCCGTGGAGGATTCTGACTGCGTCCTGGTCGGGGGATTCGTATCGTTCCAGGATGTGGCTCGCGCGCATGCAGGACGCCTTGCGGTGCTGCTCGTAGAGCACGGCCGGATCCTCATCGACCTTCGTCACGACGTATCCGGCGTTCTCCCTCGCCTTCATCGCCTGGTCGCGGTCGAAGGCGGTGCTCAGGTATGCGATGTGCCTGTCGGGGTCCCCGGGCTTCCGCCACCGGTAGGCGTATTCCTCCGGCGGCTGGTTCGCGGCCAGATGGCTCGTCCCGGCTGCGCGGGCCGTGTGTAGGCCGCCCGCGCGTTCCCAGCCCTCCACCGCCTTGGCGAGTGTTTTCCCGGCGGCTGGGTCGGCCGGGTCGATGACGGTGTGTTCGCGGTCGGCCATGTCGTTGTCGTCGTATTGCCATTCCGCCTGTGGCCGGTTGGCGTAGGACACCTCGATCCGGCCGGCCAGACGGTCCGTGTCTTTCCATGCGGGGTTGTCGTGGAAGTCGATCTGCACGGCGCGTCCGTCCGTGAGCCTCGCTTCGAGGTAGTGGCCCATGGCGTTGCCGCCCTGGGTGACTTCGGTGACGTCGTGGTCCTGTTCGAGCAGTCGTCTGGCGTTTTCCGTTGTCAATGGCATTCCTGCGCTCCTTTCCTTGGTTTCCTGGTCTCTACTTTCCGTCTCCCGGGGTTCGTCGGGTTTGGACGTCAGCCGTTCGAGTTCTGCCTGTTTTTGCCGGTACTCGTCCTCGTGGGCGAATGGTTCGGCCAGCGTCTCCTGCGCGGCGGCGAGTTCCCTTTCGGCGTCCGCCAGCCGTTCCGTGAGCTTGCCGGGGTCGGTGGCCATGTTCTTGACGATCCGGTCGAGCTGGCTGACGATGCTGGAAGGTCCGGTCAGGTAGGGTCCGGGCATCTCGGTACCGGATTCGTGCTCGTGGACGGCCTTGACGGCCAGGGTGATCCGTCCAGTGGTGGCCGCCCTGCGTGCGATGACGGGCAGTCCGTCGTATTCGGCGATCGTGTCCCCGTCGTGCGCCTGGTGGGCGGCCTGGTGGAGGAGCCTGCATGCGGTCTGCCGGTCGCCGACCGGCCGGCCGTTGATGGTCATGCCCTCCCACTTGCCGTTCATGCGTGCGGTCTGGTGGATGTTCAGGGCCTTGGACGCGAGCGGCTTGTCGTCGGTCTTCTCGCGGATCGCCTGGCGGATCCCCTCGATGCGTGGCTGGAGCTGCTGGTTGATGTCCCTGCGGGTGTCGGCCTTCTGCTGCGCCCATGAGGCGCGCAGGAGCTTCAGCTGGTTGATCTCGTTCTCCAATGTCATGCGGCGTTGGATGTCGGGGTCGCCGGTGGCCAGCGCCTTGATGTTGGCGAGGGTCACCACGTCGGCGTCGAGGTCCGCGGCCTCGCGGGCGGGGCTCTTCGAGCTCATGAGCTGGCTGATGAAGCGCTGCTTGCGTTCCACGGTCTGGTAGCTGTACGCGTCGAACGTGCCCTCGGTCACGTACCGGTAGTCGCGCACGTGGTCGTACGTGTTGCCCTGGCGTTGGATTCGGCCGAGGCGCTGTTCCAGGTCGGCGGGCCTCCATGGGCAGTCGAGGTCGTGGATCGCGGCGAGGCGTTCCTGCACGTTGGTGCCGGTGCCGAGCTTCTGGGTGCTTCCCATCAGCACGCGGATCTCGCCGGATCTGACTTTGGCGAACAGTTGCTCGCGTCTGGCGGGGTTGTCGCCGGCGTCGTGCACGAACGCTATCTGCTCGGCGGGCACGCCCAATTGGATGAGGCGGTCCTTGAGGTCCTGGTAGGCGTTCCATCCGCCCGACGCGGGCGTGCTCGAGTCGCAGAAGATGAGCTGCGTGCCCAGGCGTGGCGTCTCCTCCTGCCAGATCCGGGCGACGTTCTCGGCGCATGCCTGGATCTTGCCGTTCTCCAGGGGGCGGTCGTTCTCGTGGCCTTTGAGGAGCTTGGGGTCGAGGGCGATCTTTCGCCCGTCGCCAGTGATCCGCAGGAGGTTGTCGACCTCCGGCGGCACGTCGCCGTCGCGCACGAGGTCGGCCCTGTCGGACAGTTCCTCCATCTCCTTCTTCTGGCGGTCGGTGATGGGCACGGGGACGGGCACCTGCTCCAGTTCGGGCAGCGGCAGCTGGATGTCGTCGTTGGTGATCATGTCGGTGAACTGCTTCACCGCGTTCATCAGTTCGGGCAGGTTCTGGAAGCGCGCGAACCTTTGCTTGACCTGGAATCCGTTGCCTTCGGGCTTCAGTTCCACGGTGGGTACTACCTGGCCGTAGGCGCCAGCCCATGCGGCGAACGTGTCGAGGCCCTGGGCCTTGAGGGTTCCGGGCGCGAGGTAGCGCTGCATGTTGTACAGCTCGCTCATGGAGTTGGAGACCGGCGTGCCGGTCATGAACGCGATGTTGCCTCCGTGCCCGGCCTCGCGCAGCCATTCGCATTTGTCGAGCAGGTCCTCGCATTTCGCGGCGGACGACAGTTGCATGCCCAGGTCGGCGGAGGCGACGGGCACGCCGAGGTTCTTGAAGTGGTGGGCCTCGTCGACGATGAGCATGTCCACGCCAAGCGATTCGAACTTGATGCCCGCCAGTGCCTTGTCGTCGCGCGACTCCTTGCCGTCTCGCAGGCGCTGCATGGCGGTCTCGGCGCTTTTGCGCGCCGCCTCCAGCCGTTTGACGGTGGGGTCCTTGTCGCCCCTGGCCTTGGCGGCGGCCTCGACGGCCTGGGCGAACTCGTCGACGCGGGCGCGCATGTTCCTCAGCCGTCGTTCCTTGCTGACGTGCAGCTGGCTGAACCGGCTCTCCGGCACGATCACCGCATCCCAGTCGCCGTTGGCGACCCGGCCCCAGAAGCGTCTCACCGATTCGGGGTTGCGTTGCGCGTCCTTGTCCATGACGAGGATTCGGCTGGCCGGATAGAGCCTGAGCACGTCGCCGGCCCACTGGTCCACGAGGTGGTTGGGGACCACGAGCATCGGCTTGGACGCCTTGCCGAGACGTTTCGCCTCGTGGGAGAGTGTGACGCCCTCGAACGTCTTGCCGGCTCCGACGACGTGCGCGATGAGGGTGCCCTCGTCGCTGCGCAGGGCGCGGGCCACCGCGTCCTTCTGATGCGGACGCAGGGCGACGCCGTGGGTGATGCCGGGCGTGGTCAGGTAGGATCCGTCGACGTGGCGGGGCCGCATGCCGTTGAATCTGCGGTTGTACAGGGCGGTGAGCCTTTGCGCGCGGTCGGGGTCCTTGAACACCCATTGGTTCCACGCGTCGCGGATCGCGTTGGCCTTCTCGATGGCGGCCATCGTGGCCTTCTGGTCCTTGACCCGTTTGGGCTTGCCGGACGCCGTGGTCTCCGTGGGGGAGTCCTTGGTGACGGTGATCTGCGCGTTGTCCAGGCACGCCTCCAGCAGTTGGAACGGGTTGCGGTCCTCGGTGCCGTACGTCCTTGCTGCCTTGTAGTCGATGTCGCCGCCGCCCGAGTAGCCGACGCGCCATTGTCCGAGCTGGGGGATCCAGTCGACCGAGTACTGGGAGAGCTTGCCGGGCGTGAGCCCGTGGCCGCGCACGTTGAACGTCTCCATCATGAAGTCGTGGACGTCCCTGGCGGGGATCCACGGGGCCCCCAGCGGCGCCTTGATCTGCTCGGTCTCCAGCGGGGTGGGCTGTACGCGTTCCAGCAGATCGGCCACGTGTTCGAGCCGTTCCGCGTCCGTCTGGTCGGCGCGCGCGGCCTCGGCGTGCTCCGGCTGCTCCCGCCATTGTCCGAGCTGTTCCTCGCGGCGTGCGCGGAACGCCTGGTAGTCGTCGGGGCGCGCGTCGATGGCACGTGGCGGCGCGCCGTAGGCGTCGTGTGCCGCTCCCTGGCGCAGGTCGGGCAGGTCGCGGGCGATGCCCCAGATCCATTCGCTGACCGACATGTCGGTGGCGAGCCGTTCGGCGAGCCGCGTGGGGTCGTCGGTGCCGGGCATGAGACGGCGTGCCATCGCGCCGATGGTCGTGTCCGTCCATATCGTGCTGCCATGCTTGTCGTGGGCCGAATAGCTCTCGAACAGGTTGGAGAGGATCGCGGTCTTGTCGGCGGTTTCGAGCCGGTCGGTGTGGGCGATCTTGTGGACGAACAGGGCGAGGTCCCTGACGGGCATGCGCCGGTCGGCGAGGATCGGCGCGTAGTGCTGTGGCGCGTCGCCGTCGCGCCATGTCCAGCACAATGCGTCCCACAGTGGGCTGGTGCCGTGCGATCGGTGCCATGCCGGCGCGTGCCACGGCTTCCGCTCTCCGGTGTCGGATCGTTCGAGGGTGACGCGTGAGTGGCGCTCGGGCAGTTCCTCCACCGCCCGCCAGACGAGGGCGAGGACGAGTTCCGGGTTGCGGTTCCAGCCCATGGTCCATCCGTGCCGTCCGTCGTTGATGCGTTCGATGACCGGCGTCGGATCCCTGTAGGATTCGGCGGCGTACGGGTCCGTGAGGCTGCGCCACACGTCCGTTCCCGCGGTGTCGATCCATTCGCGTGCCTGCTCTATGGCGGGCATGTCCTCCGATGTCGCGTAGGTGGATGCCGCGAACTCCGTCATGGCCTCGCGTGCCGCCCGGCGTCTGAGGTGTTCGGCCATGGCCGTGACGTGGTCGAGCTTCGTCCCCACGTCTCCGGCGAGGTAGTCCTCGGCGGGCATGACCTCGCCGGTGTCCGGGTCACGGATGATGCGGTCGCCCAGACCGGTCTCGGCCTCCTCGACGGTGGTGTCGGCCAGGCGCGCGATGAGTTCCAGGTCGACCCCGCCGGCGCGGTCGAGACTGATGTCCAGCGCGTCGTCCAGGCTGTCGGCATGGTCGGGCATGGGCGGCACCGGGCTGATGGTCCGTTGCGAGAGGCATTTCGCCTTGCCGGCGAACCTTCCCTTTTCGTCGGTCTCCTCCAACGCCATGACGAGATGGCAGCCGGATTCCTCGCCGCTGTAGGCGCGTTGGTTGGCGCGGTCGCACAGTCGTCCGAACTCGCTCGTGAACCGGTCGTATGCCCGGTCGAGTTCGGCGCGCTTGGCTTCCACGTCCGGGTCGTCTACGCGGGCGGGGTCGAGTTCGAGCCGTTGGAGCTCGCGCGCCAGGTCTCGCAGGCGGATCATGCCGCGCAGGCGTCGCGCCTCGTCGCCCTGGCCGTGGGCTATCTCGGTGACGGTGGTGCCGTCGCCGTACCAGACCACTCCGCGCTGGTCGACGGAGTATTCGAACGGTGCCACATGGTCCGGCCGGACCGTGATCTCCGCCCGTCCGGCCGGTTCCGCCTCGCCCAGCGACAGCGCCGGGCCGTGGGTGATCTGTGTGGAGAGCAGTTCTTGGAGTCGTTCGCCGACCTGTTCCGCGTCGCCCTGGAAGACGACGTCGAAGTCGCCGCCGAACCGTCCGATCACCGGTCTGATGTCGCCTACCGCGTGCGCGGTCATGTCGTTGGCGACCGCCTGGTTGACGTTGACGGTCACGTCCTGGTATCCGGGCACGGCGACCGGATTGGAGTGGATCCACGCCTCGTCGGGCGTGCGGTCGAGCGTCCGTTCGCGTCTGCGCAGAACGAGCACGTCGGTGACGGCCTCGGTGCCGGCCTGGCGGGCGAACGTCGAGGACGGCAGGCGCACTGCGCCGACGAGCTCGGCCTTTCTCGCGAGGTCGGCGCGCATGGTCTCGGAGCGTTTGTCGAGCGTGTATCTGCTGGTCAGCAGCATGGCGACGCCGCCGGGCCGCAGCGCGTCCACCGAGCGTTCGATGAAGTAGTCGTGCAGGGGGAGGCGGGATGTGCCGCCGTCCGTGGTCCGGTAGTCGAGGCTGATGTCGCCCGAATAGGGCACGTTGCCGATGGTCAGGTCGAATCCCGGATGGATGGTGCAGTCCGCGAGGTCCGCGTTGAGGATCGTGGCGTCCGGGTTCAGTGCGGCCGCGATGCGCGCGCTGATCGGATCGAGTTCCACGCCCGACACGTTCGCTTTGATGTTTTCGGGGATGCCGGCCATGAAATTGCCGGTGCCGCACCCGGGTTCCAGCACCTGGATGGGCGCGGACCCGATGTCGAGCGCGTCCCACATGGCCTTGACCACTGGTCCGGGCGTGTAGTAGGCGGTCAGTGTGGAGGCGCGCGCCTGCGTGTACTCATCGTCGTCGAGCAGTTCGCGGATCTCGGCGTTCAGGTCGGCCCATTCGGGCTTGTCGGAGAATGCGTCCGCGCATCCGCCCCATCCCGAGTATCCGCGCAGCGTGTCCGTCTGCTCCGCGGAGAGAGGCTCGTCGCCGTTCCCATCGAGCGTCTTGAGTGTCCGAATGGCGGCGATGTTCGCTTCGGCGCGTTCGCGGGGCGAACGCGCGCGTTGCGAGTCGAGGGATGCTAGAAGCTTTCCACGATCTCGTGGATCGCCATGCTCATCGACTCCGCTTGCGCCTCGTTCATCCCGTTGAGCCGGTCCAGGTCGGTCATCTGGGGTGCCGCCTTCAGGCAGTCCGTCCGGTTGAGCAGGTGCCTGGACTCCATCAGCTGGTCCATGATCTGCGCCTGGCGTTCCCTCGTCCGCCTCTCGATGTCCCGCAGATGCTCCTCGAGCACGTTGGCCATCATCATCTCCCTGAACCGCTGCGGATGGTTGTCCATCAGCCAGTTGATGCGCATGTTCTGGATCCCGTGCAGGCTGCTGCGGGTGAACACCTTGTACGGCAGCGCCCACTTGTTGAACAGTTCCGGATGCGCCGCCCGGCGCTGTTCCATCGCCTTGAGGTTCCTCTCGTAGCGCGCCTTGAGCTGCGGGTCGGTCCATGTCATCTCGTCCATCATTGTTCCTTTCTTCAGTGTTGCTTTCCGTGCCGGAGGATTGTGTGAAACGTTTTACCACAGGTTGCGGCGTGGTTTCGCCGGGCGTGGCGGCACCGACGCCGAGCTTGTTCTCGGCGGCGATCCGCGCGTCCCGTCGGCCGAGTCCACGGAGCCGGTTCTCCCGGTATTCGGCCGCCAAGGGGGCTAACGTCTCGCTGGCCGACCCCAACGCAGAC
>OGOQ01000930.1_pt1 | contig 25406 bp, 15 predicted proteins | sample 1552691 | NCBI WGS metagenome assembly OGOQ01 (sample SAMEA2580209, study PRJEB22360) | human gut metagenome | biome: human gut; feature: human-associated habitat; material: faeces | place: Denmark | collected 2008/2010
CCGGATACCTGTGATGCTGCGGTGCAAAATATCCGCAAGGCAATGAAAAACGAAAAACTTCCTATCTTCGGAATCTGCATGGGTAATCAATTACTCTCGAAAGCCGGAGGTGCCAAAATATATAAACTGAAGTACGGACACCGTAGCCACAATCAGCCTGTGCGTATGGTAGGTACGGAACGATGTTTCATCACTTCCCAAAATCACGGTTATGCCGTAGATAATAATACGTTAGGAGCAGATTGGGAGCCGCTTTTCATCAATATGAATGACGGTTCTAACGAAGGAATTAAACATAAGACGAATCCTTGGTTCTCGGCACAATTCCACCCGGAAGCTGCCAGTGGACCTACGGACACGGAATTTCTGTTCGATGAATTTGTAAACCTGCTTAAATAACCGACAATTATGAAAGAAAATATAAAGAAAGTATTGCTGCTGGGTTCCGGTGCCCTAAAAATCGGTGAGGCCGGTGAGTTCGACTATTCCGGTTCGCAGGCACTCAAAGCCTTGAAAGAAGAGGGGATTGAAACGATTCTCATCAACCCGAATATTGCTACGGTACAGACTTCCGAAGGAGTGGCAGATCAGATTTACTTCCTGCCGGTGACTCCGTACTTCGTAGAGAAAGTGATTCAGAAAGAGAGACCCGAAGGCATTATGCTTGCATTTGGCGGTCAGACCGCTTTGAATTGCGGTGTGGCTTTATATAAGGAAGGAGTCCTTGAAAAATATAATGTAAAGGTACTCGGTACCCAATTTAATGTTTGCGTCTATGGAGATGAGCCGAAGGCTTCCGTTGTATTAGTCGAAGGCCGGGTGGAGGTAGAGAATGATAAGCATGTTAAAGAGGTGCTAGCTCCTAACCAGATGATAGAGTTGGGAAATAAAGGGGTATCTATTAAGGAAGTGGATGTGTTTGAGTATATCTGTTGGAAAGATAATCTGATGCAAGTGAACGATCGTAAGGTTGGGGATGTCTTAAATAAATTAGCCCGATACTATGGGCGTACGATTGTGTTTGATAAAGAGATCGCGGAAATACCTCTTTCCGGTAAACTTGATTTGCGAGGAAGTTTGGAAGATGTTGTTGAGATTATTTGTCAATCTCTTTTTCTACGCCAAGAGAGAGACGGGGAGAATAATATAATTTTATTAAAATAATTTGCCTATGGGAAAGGAATGATCTGTAAGCGTGTTTGCATTTACAAGAGAGCCAGAAGATACCGTCATATCCACCGGTTCAAAGACTTCGTTTAATCAATTAATTATGTATTAAAGAAAAAACATTACAAATGTATGAAAAAAAAAGATGATTTCTGTAGAGAATCGAATCATTTTCTCAAAAGTGTTTGTTTAGCCTTATGCTTGATCAGTTCTGGAGGCTCTGCGGTGTACGCCGCTACCTTGCAGACGGAACAAACCACGTTGACAGTCCGTATGAATAATTGTACCATAAAGGATGTATTTGACCACATTGAGAAAAATAGTGAGTTTGTTTTTGTTTATCATGGCGCTAATATCGACTTGCATCGCAGGGTAAATTTTGACGTACGGGATAAGTCCGTTGAGGTTATATTGGAAAGGTTATTTAAAGGAACGGATGTTGAATATATTATCAACAACCGACAAATTATCGTACGAAGGAACGAGAAAAAAGAAAACTCGTCCCTTTCTATTCAGCAAGCTAAAAAAATCACGGTCACTGGTATTGTGAAAGATACTCATGGGGAACCTCTCATTGGTGTAAATGTACTGGTGAAGGGGAGTAGAACGGGTACGATTACGGATATGGACGGACATTTTTTATTAAATGAGGTAAGTCCGAATGCGATGGTCTCTATTTCTTATATAGGGTATAAGACAGAAGAAATAGCCTTGAATAATCGTTCTAGCCTAACGATTACACTGACAGAGGATAGTGAACAACTGGATGAGGTTGTCGTTGTTGGCTATGGTACTCAGAAGAAAGTGAATTTGACAGGATCTGTTTCTTCCGTGAAGTTTGATGAGGAATTGGCAAACCGGCCTATAACGGATGCCTCACAAGCCCTTTCTGGTAAAGTGTCGGGTGTATGGATCAGTCAAAATTCGGGAAAGCCGGGGGATGATGGCGCTCAGTTAAGAATCCGGGGTTGGGGTACGCTGAATAACTCGGATCCGTTGGTAATTATTGATGGAGTAGAAGGCGTTTTTAGTCAGATCAATCCAAGCGATATTGAGAGTATCACCGTGTTGAAGGATGCGGCTAGCGCAGCTATCTATGGATCGAAAGCAGCGAATGGAGTCGTTTTGGTAACGACGAAGATGGGTAAAAATAATGAGAAGACGCATGTGGAATTGAACTCATATGTAGGTGTACAACAGTTGGGGCGGAGATTTGATCTGGTGACAAATAGTGCGGAGTTAATGACCATGGCAAACCAAGCCTTGGCTAATGGTGGCGAGAGTCCTTTATATCCCGAGTCCTTGATCTCTGATTTCAAGAATGGCACGGATCCTTATAAATACCCGAATACGGATTGGTACGAACACGTTTATCGGAATGCTCTAATTACAGGCCATAATTTATCAATTCGAGGTGGTTCGGAAAAATTATCTTCTTTTTTGTCCTTAAATTATTTGAAGCAAGAGGGTATTATTACGAATACAGATGCGGAGAGATTCGGTATGCGGGCTAATCTGGAATATAAGGTTAATTCGTGGTTGAAAGTTGGCGCTCGTTTAAATTATATACGCCGGAATTCTCAAGAACCGTTTGATTTATCGCGTGTATTCTTTATACAATCGGGAGCAGCCCCTTTTATCGCTCCTTATACGAGAGATGGACGTTTTGGTTCGGTTGAGGCGATTGCGCAGGATGGAACTTTATTGTATGATAACAGGAACCCGTTAATTGATGCTTCCAATGGCGCTACCAAGACGACTTTGGATTATATGTCGTTAAATGCGTTCGCTACTGTTGACTTTACGAAGGACTTGAATTTGCAAGTCACTTGGGCCTCTAATGGCAATTGGAAAATGGTCGATAAATATAATGAGACCCTTTATGGATACACGGATTCCGGTATAGAGACAATGACCATAAATTATAACCGGGATGGCTTGGAGATGAGTAGAGAGCAAATATCTACTATGCGTAATAACTTTCATGCGACCTTGAACTATAGCAAGAAGTTTGTGGAAAAACATTCGGTCGCGGGAATCTTGGGTGCTCAATTAGAAAATTATAATATTAAGAACGTATATGCACGTAGGACGGATCCCGCTAAAGACGGATTAACCCAAGTGGATGCGGGAACGAATGGCATTCAGGGCAAGGGTAATATGCAAGGATTACGTATGGCTTCTTACTTCGGTCGTCTAAATTATGCTTTCGCTGATAAATATTTATTCGAGATGAATCTTCGTGCGGATGCCTCCTCCCGTTTCAAACGAGGTAATCGATGGGGTGTTTTTCCCGGTTTCTCAGCTGGTTGGCGGTTGAGTGAGGAAAGCTTCATTAAGAATGTGAATATTTTTTCTAACATGAAATTGCGAGCTTCTTGGGGACAATTGGGTAACCAGACGATCGAGGGGTATTGGCCTTATTTAACTGTTATCAATCAGAATTATAATTTAAGTTATAATTATGGAGGTTCCTTGGCTCCGGGTGCGGCTGTAACAGCCTTGGTTGATGAGGATATTACTTGGGAAACAACTTCTTCTCTAGATATTGGTCTGGATCTGGGCTTCTTAAATAATAAATTAAGCATTGAAGCGGACTATTTCAATAAAAAGACTACCGATATTATTGTTCAATTACCAATCTCCAATATCTTAGGTGATAAGACAGCGCCTTTCGAGAATGTTGGGGAGATGAAAAATAACGGTTTTGAATTGGTTGCGAATTATGATAATTTGGAAGCCAGTAGGGATCGATTGGGATTTAATGTAGGATTTAATTTTACTTACATAAATAATGAAGTAACAAAGTTCCAAGGTGGTAATTCTCCGGATCAACTGTATTTGATCCGTGAGGGATATCCTTACAAAGCGTTGTATGGTTATAAAGCGATTGGCATTTACCAATCGGATGAAGAAGCGGTAGAGCATATGCATAATAATGGCTATAAGCCTGCCATGGGTAATTTGAAGTATGAGGATGTAAATAATGATGGAAAATTGGACTATCAAGATAAGCAAGTATTAGGAAATACGATTCCGAAGATCACTTATGGTATTTCTGCAGGGCTGCGTTATAAGGGATTTGATCTGAGCCTCTTGTTTCAGGGTTTAGGAAAGGCGAATGTCTTTACTCAAAATGAAATGACTCGCTTAGGATATGAGTATATGCGAATCGCGGGCTTTTGGAGAGACGCATGGACACCGGAGAATTCAGGTTCTAGTATCCCTATGCTTCGATATGACTCTACTTGGGATCGATACGACTCCTCATTTTGGGTACATCGGATTGACTTCTTGAAATTGAAGAACTTACAATTGGGTTATGCATTTCCGGAAAGGATTACGTCAAAGTTGAAAATGCAACGGCTTTATGTATACGCTAATGCTCAGAATTTATTTACGGTTATGTGGAAAAAAGGCTATGAGGGATACGATCCGGAAAGAAATACGTTTGATGCGGGAGGTTCTCCGTATCCGACACCGAGAATATTCACATTTGGTTTAAATCTTAATTTCTAAAGCTATGAAACGTTTAATAATATATTGTTTGTCGTTTTTGTTATTGATCTCTTTTGGTGGTTGTATGGAGAATTATCTGGATTTGTATCCGGAGGATAAAATCACGGCCGCTAACTTTCCGGAAAAAGAATCGGATATTAAGTTACTGTTAGATGGAACGTATGCTTGTCTAAGGGAGACCGCTGTCATAGATCAAGGTTTGTTTGGGTTTGGAATGACAGATTGTGCGACTCCCAATGCATATAATTGGGGAACTGTCGAGGTTTTCAATAAATTGGGAGCCGGACGTTTGAGCTCTAGTGATGGCGGTGTCGTTACTTTTCGTTGGAAAAGATGTTATGAAATGATCTCTAGGGCTAATTATTTATTGGCTTGTTTAGAAAAAATAGAATTAGCGGGGGAGGCGAAAAAGTTGTATGTTGGCGAGGCTCATTTCTTGAGGGGATTGGCTTATTCGGTACTTGCGGAAACTTATGGGGGTGTTCCTGTCGTACTTTCAGAAATCTCAACATCGGAGGCTCGTAACCTAAAGCGTTCCAGTCGAGAAGATACATGGCAACAGGCGTTGGATGATTATGATGTCGCCATCGCTAATTTAGGTGCGGATGCTCCGGAGAAAGGACGTGCTACGAAAGGCGCTGCCTTGGGTATGAAAATGCGTGCGTATTTATATCAAGGTAAGTATAAGGCGGTTTTGGAATGTGTAGATCAGATTGATGCTCTGAAGAAATATGGCTTGTTTCATAGTTATGCGACATTGTTCGATCCGGCTAATGAAGGAAATAAGGAGGTTCTATTTGATATCCAATATATAGAGGGTGAAAATTCACAGGGTACTTTTCTGGATCAATACTGCGGAACGGGAACCGGTAGTTGGACACGTGGTAGTCGCTATGTTCCTACAGATGATTTGGTGGCGGCTTATGAGACCGTGGATGGGAGCCCTATTGATCCGGAAAATCCTTATGAGAACCGTGATCCTCGTTTAGCGTTCACGGTTGTGCTTCCGGGCTCTTATATTTTAGGACATCGTTTCCCTAGTTATTTGTATCCGGGGGGAGCTTTTAATCATGCGGGTAATCGATTGAAACATTTGAGTACTCGTAAGTACCGGATTCAGAACGAGGCGGATTTACCTCCCGCCGGCCAGTCTTATATCAACGATATTATCTTGCGATATGCGGATGTGCTATTGTCGAAAGCGGAAGCGATTATTGAATCTGGTGGAAATGTTTCGGAGGCGATCGTTATATTAAACCGGATCCGTACGGAACGAGATGACGTGAAAATTTCCCCATTGCCTTTGTCCTTATCTCGGGATGAGGCCCGTGAGAAACTAAGGCATGAAAGAAGAATAGAATTGGCGTTGGAAGGTCGTTATTGGTCGGATGTGAAGCGTTGGAAAATAGGAAAGGAGCTTTATCCGATGATTATAAAGGATCATGAAGGAAGCGTGATTGAGACAAAATTCCCGAACGGCTATTTGGAATACTATGATTTATTACCTATTCCTGATAGTGAGCGCTCTTTGAATCCAAATTTAGAGCAAAATCCGGGTTGGTGATTTAGAGAATATATTTATTAGAATTTAGATTATATAAAATGAATTATAAAGAGATCTTTGTTGCGGTTAATAGTGCCGCATTGATGTTGTCAACCGTAAGTTGTGGCGCAAAAGAGGAAGCTGTTCCTAAGCCGAATATCATAATTTTATTAGCGGATGATTTGGGATATAATGATGTCTCTTGTTATCGAAATGAGAATTTTCCGCAGCAGTCGGATAGCTTTCCTACTTCCCAAACTCCGAATTTGGACTTATTGGCCCGGCAAGGTATTCGCTTTACGAATTTTTATTGTGGTGCGGCTGTTAGCTCTCCATCTCGTGCGGCTCTAATGACCGGTCGGAATTGTACTCGTACAGGGGTTTATAATTATCTGGAGCAAAACTCACCGATGCATTTGAGAGATAGTGAGGTTACTATAGCAGAAGTACTGAAACAAGCAGATTATGCGACGGGGCATTTTGGAAAGTGGCATTTAAGTTCGGGACGTCCGGATCAACCTTATCCCAATGATCAAGGTTTTGATTATAGTTTTTATGCCTTGAATAATTCAGTCCCGTCTCATCATAATCCCACGAGCTTTTTCCGGAATGGAGAACCGCAAGGTGAGATCGAAGGTTATTCCTGTGATATTGTGGTAACGGAAGCACTCCAATGGCTAGACAAGAATAAACAGGAACCTTTCTTCTTAAATGTTTGGTTCAATGAGCCTCATTTTCCAATGGCGGCCCCGGAGGAGTTGAAGAAAAGGCATGCTATTAATCCTGAGTATTATGGGTGTATCGAAAATATGGATATAGCGATTGGTAAATTAATGAATTATCTAAAAGAACAGAATCTGGAAGATAATACGATTGTCATATTTGCTTCTGATAATGGTTCTCAGTGGGATTATTCTAATTTGCCATTTCGGGGAGAGAAACATTTTAATTATGAGGGAGGATTGCGAGTTCCATGTATTGTTAGATGGAATAAACATGTACCAACCGGTGTGATTAGTGAGTTTAACGGTTGTTTCACGGATATATTACCAACGTTAGCGTCTTTAGCGGATGCTCCGGTTCCTACAGATCGTGTTATTGATGGTATGGATATTTCTCCGGTGTTTTTGGGGAAAGCTGAAACGTTGGAAAGAGAAAACCCTTTGTTCTTTTTCCGGTATATTCATGATCCTATTTGTATGATACGTGAAGGCGACTGGTGTCTACTGGGATACGATGAGCCTCTACCATGGGCTTTTAGTTTGGATGAATTAGCGCTTGGTAAAGTGAAGCCTTGGTATTTGACAAAAGAACATATGGAGTTCGCCAAGAAGGTGTTTCCAAAATATTTTGAGTTATATAATTTGAGAGATGATCGTGAGGAACGAATAGATGTGGCAGATAAACATCCTGAAATCAAAGATGTTGAAACTTAAGCAGGAAGTTGTAGCTGAAGGTGGAGATTGGTTTGCGGAAGACGTGGATGAAAGATGACAAAGTTGCTTGCGTGTCAAATGATATGAGAAAATAAGTCCTAATAACTTGTTTAAAATTCATAGTTATGATTTTCTTGAGACATAGTTATGTTTTGAGTATTTCATAACTATGTTTTTCCGGGTCATTTCAAAGGAAAAAAGTGCTCTTTTTTTGTTATTTCTATAAAGATATTTACCTTTGTCTCTATGTTAAGGATAATAACACATATTGAACGCTTATTGCTGACGCATGATTGTGTGATCTTGCCGAAGTTTGGTGGTTTCGTGCTGCAAATCTTGCCGGCGACGTATGAGGAAGAGGAACATTCGTTTCGGCCGATGCGTAAAGAGGTTATGTTCAATGTAACGCTACAGCATACAGACGGCTTGCTTTCCGAGTCGTATATGCAGACGTATGGCGTTGATTACCGGAAAGCTCAATTGATGCTGGAAGAGGATATCGAGGCTTTGAATGTTTCTTTGGAACAAGACAAGCGGATAACATTGGGGCGAATCGGGACTTTCTCTATAGGAGAGGAAGGGCAGACCATTTTTACGCCGGGCGATTCTGGGGTATTTAATGCGGATTCGTATGGTTTATCATCGTTTCATTTTCCGGTTTTGCGATCGTTGGAGGAAGAGCGGGAAGAGGTTGCCTTACTTACGGGTAAGAAAAAGAAAGATGTGTTCTATATCCCGGTTAGTCGTAAGTTGATCCGGGTTGTTGCGGCGTCAGCTGCTGCTGTCGCATTATTCTTTGTGGTTTCGACTCCGGTGAAAGAAGTAAACCTGTCCGCTTATACAGCTAGTTTTGTTCCTACGGAGATGATAAATTATAGGTTTGAGGAACCGATTTCTCAGCTGGAGGAAATTCAAGTATCCCAAGAGGACGAGATGGTAGCGGAGGTAACTCCCAAAATAGAAGCGACTAAGGAGACAGAGATTGCCAAAGCGGCTTCTGCTCCTGAGGTAAAGAAAGAGCTTGTTGCTCCCGCTCCGAAAGTGAAATCCGTGGCACCAAAGAAGATGTATCATATCGTGATAGCGAGTTTCCCGACAGAGGAGCAGGCGAATGAGTATATATCCGGTGTAGACCGTGCGCAATGTAAAAATGTAAGCAAGGTGGTTCGTGATGGTAAATATCGTATTTATGCGGATAAGTTTAATAACCGGGCGGATGCCGAGAGCTACATGGCGACACTTCGAAAAATAGAAAAGTATAAAGATGCTTGGCTGTTCATTAGCCGTTAATAAAAAAGCCTGATCGAAAGATCAGGCTTTTTTTATGACTTGTCGTCGTTTTGTGGCCGGGGCAGTCTTTTCTTCTTCAACCGTCCTGCCTTTCGTAAGGCTTGGTCCAGAATGTACTGGATTTGGCCATTGGTGCTGCGAAATTCGTCCGCAGCCCAAGCTTCGATAGCTTCCATCATATCAGCGTCCACCCGCAGGATGAAGCTTTTGACAGTATTATCTTTTTTGGCCATATACTAGTATTAATATTAAATTCTTACATTAATGATGTAGAGTCCCGGTATTTACGACAGGTTGCGCTGCCTCGTCAGCACAAAGGACAACCAACAGATTACTGACCATTGCGGCCTTTCGTTCCTCATCCAGTTCCACAATATTGTCTTTATCCAGTTTGTTCAAGGCGAGTTGAACCATGCTAACCGCTCCTTCCACGATCCGTTCTCTGGCGGCGATAATTGCTTCCGCTTGCTGGCGGCGTAACATGACTCCGGCGATCTCGGAAGCATACGCTAAGTAATTGATACGGGCTTCCAATACCTCAATACCTGCTATCGCCAGACGGCTGTTTAATTCCTCCTCCAGCTTTTGAGCGACCTCCCCGTCATCGGACCGTAAGGTCACGGGATCTTTGCTCTCGTTATAATCATAGGCATACATGCCAGCGATCTTACGGATGGCGGCATCACTTTGTATCTGCACGAAATTCTCATAATTCTGCATTCGTTGGGATAATTCAGAGGATTCTCCCATTGATATGAATGATTTATTCGAAGAGATACTAATGGACGAAGAATCGATGTCGAACATCGCTCTATAAGTATCCTTGACTTTCCATACCATCACGGCCCCGATCATAACCGGATTACCGACCTTATCGTTAACCTTGATAGGAGGGACATCTAAGTTACGGGCACGTAACGTGATTTTCTTTTTGCTGTAAAGTGGATTGACCCAGAAAAATCCGTTATCAGTAATTGTCCCTTTATATTTTCCGAAAAAGAGCATTACTCGGGCATTGTTGGGCTCGATTTCCATGAATCCCAATAAACAAACCACTAACAGGCAGAGTCCGACGATGCCGGTGATTACGCTCCAAGTCCCGTTGGTGCCTGCGATTAAATAGCAGCAGAGACCCGATAGAGCCAATAGGAGAAAAAGAGCAATAAACCCCGAGATTCTCAGTCCGTTGAATGTCTTTTCGGTTGCTTTCATGATGATTTGTTTTTGATATTAATTTGATATCACAAAATAAGTGATTTTTATGGAGACTGCCAAATATTTTGAGGGATATTATTAGAGTGATCTGTAAATATTTTCATAGCTTTGTCTCATCTAAAAATTATATACTTGGACTTTCAGTTAGACACGAACAATAAGGAGTTTCAGGATGCCTTGCAACTGATCACCCACACTCGCCAGTCTGTTTTCCTGACAGGGAAAGCAGGGACCGGCAAGTCTACTTTTTTGAAGTATATTTGCAATCATACGAAGAAAAAGTATGTGGTGCTGGCTCCTACCGGAATAGCGGCCATAAATGCGGGCGGCGTTACCTTGCATTCCTTTTTCAAGCTCCCTTTTCGGCCGATGTTGCCGGATGATCCGGATTTAAGTTTGTCTCATGGTCGTATCTTTGAGTTTTTTAAGTATCCGAAGGAGAAACGGAAAATTATCGCGGAGGTCGATTTGATCATCATTGACGAGATATCGATGGTGAGGGCGGATATTATTGATTGTGTAGATCGTATCTTGAGGGTCTATTCCGGTAATATGCGATTGCCTTTTGGCGGAAAGCAGCTATTGTTCGTGGGAGATGTCTTCCAGTTGGAACCGGTTGTTCCGTCGGATCAAAAAGAGATATTGAGTTTGTTCTATGCGAGCCCTTTCTTTTTCTCGGCTCGTGTGTTCAAGGACATTAATTTAGTGCCGATCGAGTTGCAAAAAGTGTATCGCCAGACCGATTCTGTTTTTATCAATATATTGGATCGGATTCGTAATAATGCCGCTAGAAAACAGGAGTTGGATACGTTGAACGGTCGTTATTTTCCGTCTTTCGAGCCTCAGAATGAGGATATGTATATCACGTTGGCCACTCGCCGGGATCAGGTTGATTTTATCAATGAGAAGAAGTTGGCCGAGCTTCCCGGAGAAGAGTACGTCTCCGTGGGAAAGATCGAGGGGGATTTTCCAGAATCCTCACTACCTACCCAGCTGAATTTATCCATCAAGGAACAGGCGCAGGTTATTTTTATCGATAATGATTATGAGCGTCGTTGGGTGAACGGGACGATTGGTATGGTATCGGGTATCGATGAGAATGGAAATGTTTATGTCTTGCTGGAGAGCGGTGTGGAACATTTGGTGGAACCTACCTCATGGCGAAATTATAAATACAAATATAACGAGAAAGAGAAACGGATCGAGGAAGAGATTGTCGGTACGTTCGAACAATTGCCGATTCGTTTGGCTTGGGCGATCACGGTGCATAAGAGTCAAGGCTTGACTTTTAGCCGGGTGGTAGTTGATTTGACCGGGGGGGTATTCGCCGGGGGACAAACCTATGTGGCGTTGAGCCGTTGTACCTCATTGGAGGGATTGGTGCTAAAAAGCAAGATCTCTTCCCGGGATATCTTTATCCGGAAAGAGATCGTGGAATTCAGCCAAATATTCAACAACCAAGCGTTAATAGAGAAAAGCCTCAAGGAAAGTGAGGCGGAACTACAATATGGTCGGGCGGCTCAGGGATTTCGGCTAGGTAATATGCAAGAGGCGGTCGAGGCTTTTGCCGCCGCTGTATCTAAACGGAATGAATTGGATAATCCGATGGTACAACGGCTGCTTCGTTTGAAATTGCAAGCGTTGAATAGTCAAAAGGCACAGATTAAGGCTTTGCGGGAAGAGTTGCATTCGCTTCGTGAGACCCAGAAAGAGTATGCGCATGAATATTACTTGATGGGCAACGAGTGCATAACGAAGGCCCATGACGCGAATGCCGCTATCCGTTGTTTTGATAAGGCCTTGAATTTGAATCCGAATTATGTGGAAGCTTGGGTACGCAAAGGGGTTACTTTATTGGATATAGGTGAGGACTATGACGCTCAGGTTTGTTTAAACAAGGCGGTAAAATTAAGCCCGAAGTCTTTTAAGGCTCGCTATAACCGTGGAAAATGCCTATTGAAACTCAAATATTACGATGAAGCTATTCTGGATTTCCAGCAGGCGATAAGCATCAAACCTAAACATGCGGCTTCCCACGAATATCTAGCGGAAGGGTTCCGGGCGATAGGAGAGGACGAATTAGCCCAGCAGCATCAAGATATTGCGGATGCCTTGCGAGGGGGAGAGGATATATGATGAAATAGAAAAGGCGAGAAAATTTATTTCCCGCCTTTTTTATGGAGTTATATCTCTTGATTAATTAAAGATGTAACGGATACCAACCTGCATTTTCCAGCATTCAGTATAGATACGGTTATAAGAATAAGTCTCAGTCGGATATTCACCATTGATCTTATACATGGAGAAAATTGGAGTCTTGTTATCATCCATGCCTTCATATTTCAAGATACGGCAACCGTTGGAAGAAGATGCGTTCTTCATTACACCCCATTTCGAGTTGATCATATTACCGATATTCATGAAATCAAGGCTCAATTGGAAATGATGTTCGGTTTTACCTGCCTTGAATGAGAAATCTTCCGTGATACGAAGGTCGAAACGATGTACCCAAGGTGCACGTGCGGCATAAGCCTCAGCGTATTCTCCCTTGTGATTCTTTAAATAAGAATCTTGGTCTACGAAGTTCCAGAAAGCGGTTCTATCTGCTTCATTCTTGAATTTGATTTCACTGTCATCTTTCGGGATATACATCATATCATTATTGATACCGTCGCCATTCATATCATTCGTATAAGCGAAGCTATATCCGGAAGCGGAATAACCGGAATAGAACAGATTTAAGCTTGTTTTTCTGAGCAGACCTTTATGGCGGAAGGGTAGATTATAATTGATCGCTGCGATTACCTTGTCGGGCACTACATACCGTGAACGTTGTACGGTTGCGAAATTCGGTCCGTCTATCGTTAACATTCCCTGCCATGTAGATACAGGGTCGCTACCCGGAAGACCGGAAATTTCTTTGGATTCCGTGTGCGTATAAGCCAACATCATGTTCAAATCCTCTACGGGTTGAGCGTTAACCGTAACATTGGCGGTATAACCATGTCCTTTGGATGTGTTAGTTAATACAACCGCATTCTTACCGGATACATACGTATAATCAGATGGATAAATCAAACGGTTATCCGCTCCGTTAAAATGTTCCCAATTTGACGGGTCCTTGATGTTGATATTCTCAAGGGTTACGGCATTGATGTTCTTGTTATAGATGAACTCGCCGGTTACGGATAATGGGAAGGAAGTAGGGAGCTGATAATCTACAGCCAAGGAGGTTTTCCATATTTGTGGCATCTTGAAGTTGTCCTTTACGCCAGAGATCTTAGAACCGGCAACCGGATTCTCTATCGTGGTAGGAAGGCCGAATTTCTTGATCGCATCGTCTACATTCGTAATCATGCCGCCAGCCAATTGATCCAGACGGGAATCATGACTTACCGCAATTCCATTCTCATATTTTGTACCGAATACTACAGCATTTTGTACCATATTCGAGTTTGTCGGCATATTCGTAAAGAATACCAAGGGTAAACGTCCGGTAAATATACCTGTACCACCACGTACTTTTAAGGAATTATCCTTGAACACATCCCAAACGAAACCTACACGAGGGGATATTTGCATTCTAGACTTAGGCCATTTGCCGGTGTCGATATGTTTGCCTCCGAAATCAAGATCGTAGATTGCGTCGTTTCTTTGAAGATCACTATTGTCGAAAATTAAATCATCGAAACGTATGCCATAAGTTAACTTCACGTTCGGACGAATGTTCCACTCATCCTGTGCGTAGAATCCGATCTGGTTAAAAGTAACCTGAGCTTTCGGGTCGGAAACACCGTTGTAACCGTATGTCCATGCGAACGTTTCAGGAGCGGCACCGTTCAAGAAATCATCTAAGCTGCTGTAACGATAATATCCCGTACCGTTGCGCATATAAGCATTGCTAGCAAGTTGGTGCTCGAAACTGATACCAGCTGTGATCTTATGGTCGCCGGCAAAGTAAGTGAAGTTATCGATAACACTTGTGATCTTGTTCTTCACGCCGTTGTTGTAAGTAAATAATTCATATCCGGCACTCATATAAGGCTCCATGATTTGGTTACCTTCCGCATCTTTACCTGCCAAGATATCAATAAAGGGAAAAGGGGAAGAGTTGGTTCCGCGCATATCCTCGATATCCGTATAAGTGAAAAGTAACTGATTGGAAATCTTATCAGAGAAGCGACTGTTCAAATCAGCGGATACGGAAGACACTTTATTGTCTTGGGAATACATGCTGTTGGCAAAAGACATGGATTGGTAACCTACACGGCTTGTATTATACAGACGAGAGCCGGAACCACCATCCATAGAGTTAGCGTTGGGAGCGTTCCATGCGGTATTCTTTGTATAGTTGTACCGTACGCTCAATTTATGGCCATTCGTGATATTCCAGTCGATACGACCTAACAATTTCAAATTCTTTTCGTCTGCGGGGAAGTTCGTGGCTGATCCTGTATCATAACCATATTTATCTCTTAAGAAATCGGATACCTTTTGCATGTCGGAGAGTGTAGTGCGAGATATGTAGTTATTCTCGTCCGGTTGCTCTCCTTCGGTACGAGCTCTCCATTTGATCACTTGTTGCGGTTGTTTTTCCACCTCTACATTGGCGAAGAAGAATAATTTATTCTTGATGATCGGACCGCCGAACGTAGCTCCGTAAATCGTTTTGGATTCCTTAGCACGTGCGCCCAAGTCTTCTCCATCGATTGAGTTTCCTCGCATATTCTGGTTCTGGAAGTAAGTGTAAGCGGAACCTTTGAATGTGTTTGTACCGGATTTGGTGATAGCGTTGATACCGCCACCAATGAAGTTTGTCTGGCGGACATCGAACGGGGCGATTACCACTTGTACTTCCTCGATAGCGTCCATAGAGATCGGGTTACCGCCTCCGGGAAGATTATCCGAAAGGCCGAAGTTGTTATTAAAGTTCGCTCCATCTACCGTAAAGTTCGTGGAACGGCCATCGCCACCGGCAAAACTCATGTCGGAGGCATAAGGAGAAAGGCGTGCGATATCGGAGATACTACGGTTAATGGTGGGTAAAGAGGTGATCTGTGACGAGGAGATATTGGTTGTCGCACCCGTCTTTTCCGTATTGAACTTCGTTTTCGCCGCTGTGATTACGATCTCGTCCAAGGTCTCAGAAGATTCTTTCAACTTAACATTCAAGTTGTAGTTCTCTCCCAATTGCAGGGTAATGCCGGAATAAACGGCAGATTGATAACCAACGTAAGAGATCGTAACTTTGTATGGACCTCCTGTACGCATACCTTGTAAGGAAAAGCGTCCGTCAACGTTTGTGATCGTACCATAATTTGTCCCAGAAGGTTCGTGAACCGCCAAAACGGTCGCACCAATAACGGGTTCATCTTGAAACATAACTGTTCCACTCATACTGGCTGTTGTTACCTGTGCTTGTGTCGGGATGACAAACAAGAAACTCAGTACAGCTAAAAGGAATAGCGTCTGTAAATGTCTGCTCATAATTTAAAATAGTTAATGTAATAAAAACTTTCGCAAAGTTATGGGTTATTTTTTAATATCATTGTATGTTTCTTATTTAATACTTGTTTCATATTCATGAAGTTGTTGTGACGGGGCGGAATTGAGTAATGTCCTTATTCGGAGATGGATGGCTTGTATTGGCAAAACAAGAGGGTTCTTTATGAAATTTTTAATTTGATGATTCTTAACTAACATTCCCTGTTGGGCGGTGATTTAAAAGAATTATAGACGCTTTTCCTGCATATTGTTGGATTATGGATGTGATTGGTTGAGAATAATAATCTGGAGATCTGTGTGAGGAATGTTAATGCTATGAATATTATATATAGTTTGTGACAAAAAGAGATATCTAATCCCTATCTTTGCGGCGATATACAAAAATGTTATAATTATTTTAAATATAAATACTTCTTGTATGAGGAAAACTTATCTACTTTTAACGTTACTTTTGTTGTGCGTGGGAATATCCATACATGCTCAGGTGACGACGGCGAGTATGAGTGGTAAAGTCACGGATACATCATCGGAAGCGATGATCGGAGTGAATATCAAGGCTACGCATACGCCAACGGGTACCGAATACTACACGATTACCCAGCCGAATGGTTCTTATTCTTTTAACAACCTTCGTATCGGAGGCCCTTATGTGGTAGAGTTCTCTTATATTGGATACAATACGGAGAGCCGGACAGGAATAAACTTGGTTTTGGGTGAGGATCTGAAACTGAATGTAGTAATGCGGGAAGATACCCAAGCTCTCGATGAGGTAGTCGTGGTTGCGGATAAGAACCCCATTATTTCAGGAAGCCGTACAGGTGCGCAGGAAATCATCACTCGTGAGAAGATGGATAAGCTGCCTACGATTAACCGTTCTTTGGATGATTTCGTGAAATTAACCCCGATGAGTAGCGGAAAGAATTTTGGCGGTGTCTCTTACCGTTTTAATAATGTAACGGTGGACGGTGCCTCCTTTAATAACTCGTTTGGTCTGGCTTCTGCTCTTGGAGCTTCCGGTACGGAACCGATTTCTTTGGAGGCACTCGAGCAGGTACAGGTGATGATCGCTCCTTTTGATGTTCGAAATGGAGGATTCACGGGTGCGGGTATTAACTCCGTAACGAAATCCGGTTCGAATGAGTTTCATGCTTCTGTATATATGTACACGAAGAGTCCGTCTATGATGGGATATCGTGTGAAGGATGAGACGATTGGTGTTTCAGAGTTCTCTAATCACCAATACGGTATCAGTTTATCCGGTCCGATCATTAAGAATAAGTTATTCTTCTTCATCAATGGTGAGATGGATCGTCAGGAGGAACCGATTTCTTATACGACCGCTAATTCTGCGGCGGATGCGACAGTCTTGCAGGGTTTATCTGATTTCTTAGGTGATGAGCTTGGGTATAATCCGGGTAAATTCGACGTGAATAAGACAAATACTCAAGCGGATCGAATCACGGCTCGTTTAGACTGGAATATCAACTCAAATAATGTGTTGAGCTTAAAATATTATTATTTGAAATCGTTTAATACGAATAACCCTTCTACTTCCGGTGCGCCGAATAACGGACGTGGACCGAATGCGTTCGCTATTCCGTTCTCTTCTTCTTTCTACCGGACGAATAATAACTTCAATATTTGGATGGCCGACTTGAATACGACCATTAATGACCGTATGTCTAATTATTTGAAGATCGGTTATTCCCGTTTGCGTGATTATCGCGATATGGATGGTGGTTACTTCCCGCAAGTGGATATCTTGGATGGTGATAACAATGCTTATACGACTTTCGGAACCGAGGCAAACTCCTATAATAACCAGTTGAACAGTGATATCTGGCAGATACAGGATAACTTCTTGATGAATTTTGGCAAACATCAGATTACGGTTGGAACGCAAAGTGACTATCGCGCCTTTAAGAATGGTTTCGCTCAAAACTATCCGGGTTCTTGGGTATTTAACTCTGTCGATGATTTCAAGTTCAACGTATTGGCTACAAAACAATACATGGCCGCTCATAACGGAAGTGTACAAGGATTTGATATCCGTGAGTTTAATCCGAAAGATTTTGGATTTGGTTCCAATGTGACAGGTATTACGAATTCTTCTTCTACGGGGTACCAGTACTATGCGCAAAGATATTCGATGACGGATGATTTTCCATTCGCCGAGATAAATGTATTCCAGTTAGGTTTGTATGCCCAAGATAAGTGGACGGTAAGTGATAAATTGAACTTGACGTTAGGTTTACGTATTGATGTTCCGTTCTTTATGACTGATTTGCAGATAAAGTCGCCGCCGAGACCTATCGGGATGGCATCAAGATCGATGTTTCTAAATATCCGAACGCCAAACCTCAGTTCTCTCCTCGATTTGGTTTTAACTACAAACCGTTTGACGATGAGAATGGAAGTTTGCAGATCCGTGGTGGTACGGGACTCTTCACGGGTACTCCTCCTTATGTATGGATCAGTAATCAAGCCGGCAACAATGGCGTTTTGTTTGGTGACTTGAATGTCCGGGCGGTAAAGGACAAGAATGACAATATCATTAGCGATGGCAGACCTTCGCTAGGTTTTACCGGAAATATGGATACTTATAAACCGGCTGAAGGTAGCGCTACCCGTTCGGATATAGCGATTACGGATCCGGACTTTAAATATCCGAGCTTATGGAAAAGTAATATCGCTGCCGATTATAAGTTTGGTGATGGCTGGGTAGCTACCGTAGAGTTGCTGTACTCAAAAGACATTAACGCTATTTATCATGACAATATCGGATTGTATCGGACCGAGCAATTTGTAAATGACGGTGGAGCGGGTAACGCACGTCCATATTATAATGGCTATTATAGCGATAGGGAAGGAAATCAAAAGGCCGCGAATCATGTCGTGATGCTGCGTAATACCAGCAAAGGACATTCGCTTTATACGACCTTCCAGTTGCAGAAAAACTTTGTTGATGGAATCTTGAAGGGATTGTATTTGAATGGATCTTACTCTTTCGGGCAGTCTAGAGGTGTAACAGACGGAACATCGTCTGTGGCGACTTCCGCTTGGAAGTACCGTGCGGCCTTGGATGGAAATGCGGAAGAAGTAGGTTATACGGCAGGTTCTTTTGATGGTCGTTTGTTATTGTCCGCTTCTTATACGGCTAACTGGAGTAAATATGCGGCAACAAGTTTTGGTTTGATCTATCAGCGTTATCGTCCGTTCCGTTATTCTTATTGTTATAATGGTGACGCGAATGGCGATTCTCAGTTCTCCAATGACTTGATGTATATCCCTGCGAATTTTGACGAGGTAAAAGATCATTTGTTACCGGGCGATTTCGATAGCCAAGAAGATGCATGGAAAGCGATGAATGCCTTTATCGAGCAAGATCCTTATTTGAGCAAACATAGAGGTGAGTATGCCGAACGTAACGGTGCTGTCGCTCCATTTGCGAATCAATTGGATTTGAGCGTTTCTCATGATATAAAGATTTACCAGAAGAATGGTCGCTCACATACCTTGCGCTTTAGTTTCAATATCGCCAACTTCTTGAATTTGTTGAATCGTAACTGGGGTGTGGTACAAACAACCGTTTTGGGTAATCAGCAATATCAGTTCTTGACGATCCCGAAAGGACAAGGCCCGAGTGCGGCGAACAACTATACGTTGAAGTATACGATGGCGAAAGATTTGGATGAGACCTTCAAGGATAATTTGAACGATGTGTCTCGTTGGCAGATGCAATTCGGTATCAAGTATATCTTCTAAAAGAAAAATCTTTCATTAGATAAAATTTAATAATTAGAGGAGGTTCACTATCTTTGTGGACCTCTTTTTTAATTTAATGATATGTGGAATAATCGTATTGAGTTCTTACTCGTTAGTTTCTTTTGTATTTGTTCATTGGCTTTTACCGGTTGCCAAACGAAAAAACGATCGGATCGTTATGTCGTAGTTTTATCAATGGACGGTTTCCGCTCTGATTATCCCTCACGTGCTCATACTCCGACGTTGGATTCTTTGGCGAATGTAGGGGTTCGCTCCACGTTTCGCCCATGTTATCCCAGCGTGACTTTCCCGAATCATTATAGCATGGCTACCGGATTGCATCCGGATCACCATGGTTTGGTAAATAATTTCTTTTATGACGCGGAGCTTGATAGCTCATACCGGATGGGAAATCTTGATCCGCAATTTTATGGTGGAGAACCTATTTGGAATACGGCGGAACGCCAAGGGGTTCGTACCGCTTCCTTCTATTGGGTTGGTAGCGAGGTGCCTTTGGCGAGTGGCCAGCCTTCAATATGGAAGCCGTTTGATAAATCGGTTTCTTTTTCAGATCGTGCTGATTCCGTGATCTCTTGGCTGAAGTTGCCGGAAGATATACGTCCTCATTTGATTATGTGGTATATGGAAGAGCCGGATGCGATAGGTCATTCCGCTACCCCGGATTCCTCGGCAACCTTGGATGTGGTAGAGAACTTGGATAAAGTCTTGAATCATTTCTTCACGGAAGCCCGTAAGCTGGATATTTTCGATAAGATCGATTTTATCGTTCTCTCGGATCATGGAATGGCCACCTATTATCCCGAGAGATATGTGAACTTGAATGATTATCTACCCCGGGATAGTTTCGATTATGTCTTTGATGGCGTTCCTACATTATTATATCCGAAGAAAACCTATGTGGATACGGCCTATGCGATTTTACAGAAAGTGCCGAATATAACCGTATGGAAGAAAAACGAGATCCCTGAGAAATTGGTTTACGGAAAGAATCCTCGAGTTAGTGATCTGGTTGTTTCTCCACATATTGGAACGTATGTGCAATTCCGCGAGAAATCATCTCCCCGTTATGCGGCGACACATGGTTACGATAATTTTACACCGGAGATGGAGGCTATATTCTATGCGGCAGGTCCCTCGTTCAAGAAACACGTAGAGGTTCCGCAAATGGCGAACGTGAACCTCTATTTGATGATCGCACGCTTATTGAATATACAGCCCGCCCCGAATGATGGAGATAGCGCTGTCGTTCAGCGGTTATTTAAATGATAGGACTTCGCGCTACTTTCTAAATGGGGATTTACTGCACGGGCCTTGCAGTACTACTGTAAAGCCGGTTGCAGTAATTGATGCCTTATTGATGTTCGCATGTCATCTTACGCATGAAAGCGAGACTGCCTTTAGCTAGCTCATCTGCGTTGTATTTAGATGGACGCCAAAGAGATACGGCTTCCGCCATGCCGGGAACGGAATTGGAGAAATTCTCCAGAACTAAGTTTCCATTGAAATCGATTTCCTGTAGTCCCCGAAACAAATCATCCCAGCGTACGTTTCCTTCACCCAGCATTCCCCGGTTGCTTTCAGTCATGTGAATATGGCGAAGTCGGCTGCCTGCGGCGATAACCGGTTCATAGAAACTAGTCTCTTCTATATTCATATGGAAAGTATCCAGATGCAAAGATAAATTCGGAGCGTCTACGCGTTTGATAAAGCGCAAGACTTCCTCCGCGGAGGTACACATATAGCTTTCATAGCGATTGATCGGCTCTATACCGATCGTGATTCCGGATCGGCCGGCGTATTCGGCAACCTCCGCCCATACCTCACAAAGCGTATTCTCTTCTTCCCGTGTTCGCTGTTTGCCGGAGAAGACCCCGATGCCGGAATGTAAGACACCTCCCAAGTAATCAACCTCCAGTTCGCTCGCTTTATCCAGCGCCGCCTTGATCAGGCGAGTCGCTTCCTTGGGATAAAAAGGAATATGCGCTTCTTGGGGAAGGTTGAGAGAACAAGTCGCCTTCAATCCGTGTTGTTTCAATTGTCGCTTTACGGTTGGAGCGTCGAACTCCATGGAAGGAGGCAATAAGATTTCCAGTAAATCAAAACCGGCGGCAGATGCTTGCTGGATAGCGAAAAGACCGGCTTCTGGTGTCCACATAGGTGGTATCCAAGAAAGGATGGAAGCTCCGAAAGTAGGATTCATAATCGTATTGTTTTTATTCGTTAGGGTTACAAAGTAAGTACTTTTTTGAAGATTTCATTGCGAAGAAAGTGAAATCCTTCGCAATGAAATATCATAAATGTCATTTAAAAATAAAAGTTGGTACCCGGACAGAAGATAGGGTGGCTGCTGGTGTTATCAATTTCAATCTTATTTTCTCTAGCGAGCCAACCGATAGCGGACCATAGATCCGCATCTGTTAGAGCGGATTTTGCTCTCAACGCCTCAAAACTCCAATGTTGGCCATCTGAAAGCAAATTCCAGATAGCTCCTGCATTTAATCCGATCGATCCTTTTGTCATGATAAAATCTGTTTTTATGTTTATGGTATATAGTGCTTATATTGTTATAACAGATAATATCCGGTAAAAGTATGTTGCGTTGAGATAAATAATCTAAAAAACAAAAATCTCTTGATGCGTTGAATTTTATTCCTTGAAGTCAGCGAATATGGATTCATCGTATACATTGTGTTCCTTTTTATCGTGGAATGGATACCATACTTGGGCGAAGAACGGATTTCCTTTAGCGATCTCGTCGTAATTCCAAGGGAGCGGTAAACATTCCGGGCACCAATGGCCTCCTAATAATACTAATGTGGGAGAGGCCTTAAAACGGTGACCGAATTGGCATTCCCAATCGAGTGGGGTCGATAAGTCTCCTTTTGTCATGGCCGGGGACAAGCATTTTCCTCCCCTGAATTCTGCGGCTTTACGCATATCCTCGATATCCCATTCCGACTTCGGCTTACTTTCATCATAACCATGATCCAGAAAGACGGGTGTTTCGGAGGGGCGTTTTGTCCGGATCTTATCCCAACCCGGGATTGCTTGCCAATCCTCATACGAGCCAAAATAGGCGGATATACGATCTTGGTGTCTGTTCTTGATCCAGTTACGGGTTCCCAGTCCCGGCTTTTTAGCGATGGCTCCCATACCCAGTTTTATGAAGATAGGAGGGACGATCTTTGCTAGGTGGAAATACCAAGGGACTTGGCTGGCCATCCATTTAAAATAATCGTCGCAAGTTTGGTTACTGCGGAAATGCAGATATCCTTCTAATAGATCTGAATCGGTATACCATTGTCCGTGGAAATTACGGGTAGCGAACCAGTTCGGTTCGAATATTTTCTCCGGGGCGGGACAGCCGATCGCTTTTAACAATTTACTCTCAAACTCATAATTCGTCAGGCGGAAAGATGGGCCGCTACTAATGTTATAGAAACGGTTCCAAAACTCATCCGGCACCTCTTCCTCGCATACATTCGCTAGTAAGCGACCGGAATCCTCGGCGGTAGCCCATTCCAGCACGCCGTCTAGCGGTACGTGGAATGTGATTGGGTCCGAACCCTTGAATAATAATTCGGGGCATAAGATACCGGTTTGGCGAAGGCACGCCCAATGTTTAATACCCGACTCCACGAAAATACGTTCGGCTATTGTCTTTGAGATGGCATAATGATCATAGACACTTATATTGATCGGATCTCCCGTACGTCCCCAATGAACCGGTGCGTTACGGTGGCCGGTTTGCGCCACGGAGCCGATATAGACTACCTTGATCTGATCTGCGTTCGGTTGCGCTTTTACGGCATCCACGATGTGTTGAGCGGCGGTCGTGTTTACTTTCAAGGTCTTTTTAGGGAAATAATCCGCCGCCGGCGAAACCATTCCACCTACGTGTAATACGTAGTCCGCCCCCGTTACTCCATTTAAGACATCTTGATAACTCGTCAAGTCTCCCCAAACGATACGGATCCCTTCCATAGCCTCATAGGTGGCCAACTTCTCTTTATTGATTTTGCTCGGACGAGCCAAGAGTGTTATATTAAAACGATCTAGCCGTTTGGACAACTCGACCAATCCGGCATGGCCCATCGTCCCGGTGGCTCCGGTCAGAAAGACGGTCTTTTTACTTTTCATGATATAATTTAAGTGTATAATAAAAATCTTAGGATACTATCGGGTAGCGAAGGTATATAAAAAAAAGCTCCCAACCAATAGGTTGAGAGCTTTTGTAGTGGATACGAGAATCGAACTCGTATTGCATGCGTGAGAGGCATGTGTCCTAACCGTTAGACGAATCCACCATTTAGATGTCATTGTTTTTGTTTGACGATGCAAAGGTAGATATATTTTTTAATTCTGCAATAGTTGGACTGAGTTTTTTTGAAGAAAAAGTGTGTTTTTTATCAAAATGCCAAGAAAACGGGGAGAATACCACTAAAAGGCGTTAAAAGTAGTTGCGATTTCATTGTTTTTTCATTGTCGGTACTGTTTATTTATTCTACCTTTGCCATCTGTAATTGAACAAAATAGTATTGAACATTACTAATACCAGTTTAATAAACAACTAATATTATGGCAGAACTTAAAGAAAAACTTTTCTCAGAATTCGCACCTGTGTCTACTGAAGAGTGGATGGCGAAGATAACGGCCGACCTGAAAGGGGTTCCGTTTGAGAAAAAGCTTGTTTGGAAGACAGGCGAAGGATTTAATGTGAATCCTTTCTATCGTGCAGAAGACATCGAAGGTTTGAAGACTACCGAGTCTCTTCCCGGTGAATTCCCTTATGTTCGCGGAACAAAGAAGGACAACGATTGGAAGGTGCGCCAGAACATCGAAGTCACCTGTTTCAAAGGTGCTAATGAAAAAGCCCTTGACATCCTGAATAAGGGTGTGACGTCTCTTGGCTTCATCATTAAGGGAAGCGACGTAAACGCTGAAAACATTGCTACCTTACTTGACGGGATTTGTCCTGAGTGTGTGGAACTGAATTTCAATACTTGCAACTGCAAGGCTGAAATGCTGATCGGTATTCTCGCCGACTATTTCAAAGGCAAAGGCGCAGACCTGGAAAAATGCAAAGGGTCTGTAAACTACGACCCGTTCAAGAAACCTCTGGTAAAAGGTAAGGAAAATGAAAACTGGGTGGAAGCTGCTGCCGCTGTGCTCAAAGCGGGTGCTGCTCTGCCGGGTTACAAAGTATTGGCAGTGAATGCCTTCTACTTCAACAATGCAGGTGCTTATATCTCTCAGGAGTTGGGATATGCATTGGCTTGGGGAAACGAACTGCTGGCTAAGCTGACCGAGGCAGGCCTGGACGCTACGGAAGTGACCAAGAAGATCAAATTCAATTTCGGTATCAGCTCCAACTACTTCATGGAAATCGCCAAGTTCCGTGCCGCTCGTTGGCTGTGGGCAGAAATCGTTGCCGCCTACAACCCTGCTTGCCAGTGCGCTTGCAAGATGCATGTTCATGCACAGACTTCGGAATGGAACATGACGGTTTATGATGCTCACGTAAACTTGCTGCGTTCACAGACGGAAGCCATGTCTGCTGCTCTTGCCGGTGTCGATTCGATCACGGTTCGTCCGTTCGACAAGACTTATCAGACTCCGGACGACTTCTCCGAACGTATAGCCCGCAACCAGCAGTTGTTGTTGAAGGAAGAATGTCATTTGGATAAGGTTGTCGATCCTTCTGCCGGTTCTTATTATGTGGAAGTTTTGACAAACTCTCTGGCTGATGTAGCCTGGAAGTTGTTCTTGGAAGTGGAAGATAAAGGCGGTTTTGGTGCGGAAGTCGCTTCCGGCGAAATCCAGAAAGCAGTTAATGCATCCAACGAAGCCCGCAAGAAAGCAGTCGCTACCCGTCGTGAAATCCTGTTAGGAACCAACCAGTTCCCGAACTTCAACGAAGTGGCTGCCGAAAAGATCCAGAACGA
>OGOQ01000932.1_pt1 | contig 25367 bp, 20 predicted proteins | sample 1552691 | NCBI WGS metagenome assembly OGOQ01 (sample SAMEA2580209, study PRJEB22360) | human gut metagenome | biome: human gut; feature: human-associated habitat; material: faeces | place: Denmark | collected 2008/2010
TTCCGAGCGGCCTGAAGTGGGCCAAGTGCAACCTCGGCGCGTCGAAGCCGTCGGAGTCGGGAGACTACTACGCCTGGGGCGAGACCGCGCCGAAGGCGGAATACACTTGGGCGACCTACAAGTGGATGCAGGCCGGCCAGTCCGACTGGAAGTACATCACGAAGTACACCTTCGCCGACGGCGTGACCGAGGGCATCTGGTATGACTCCGCCCGCGAATTCATCGGCGACAACAAGACCGTTCTAGTCGCGGCCGACGACGCAGCCACCCAGCAGCTCGGCTCGCCGTGGCGCATGCCGACCATTGATGAAATCCAGGAACTTTTAGTCAACTGCACCTGGACATGGACCACACAGGACGGCGTGAACGGCTATCAGGTGGACGGCCCGAACGGCAACGCCATCTTCCTGCCTGCCGCCGGCTACCGCAAAGTTTCCGGGCTCAAATATGCCGGCAGCCAGGGTTACTGCTGGTCGAGTTCGCTCAGCACGACCGAAAGCAATTGCGCCTACAGCCTCGACCTCCATTCGGACCGCTACTTAATTGCCAGAACCTACCGTTACTTCGGTTACACGGTTCGTCCAGTCCGCCCATGAATTTGCCCTGCCCCTACGGGCATGACGCAATAGAATCAATCTGACTCCCTTCCCGCCAGCCCCGCCGCTGGCGGGATTTATTCATTGGTTTTCGTCTCCATGGCGTAATGAATCAACCCGCCGCCGGACACTGGACATGACAAAGAGAGGGTGACTAAAGTCGAAAGACTGACAGCCACCCTCTTTTGCGTACCGTAAGCGGATTGTCGGTACTACTTAGTAACGTGAAAAAAATAACCTGCCTCAGATTAGGAGAAGATTTTCGAGGATAGATCTATTTTCGAAGAAGGAGTGTGCCGGTGGCACATGACTGATGAGAAAACAGATATAGACCGAAAAGAGTCCTTAAGATGAGGCAGGTTATTTTTTGAAGGTTACTTAGAACATGAAGCCGAACGAGACGTTGATGAGATTGAGGCTGGTGCGGTCGGCGAGGTTGGTCAGGGACGGGTGGTAGGCGAATCCCAGGAAGTACCTGTTGTAGACGGCCTTGACGCCTAACTGGGCGCAGAGCTGGAAGCGGTTGGCGGCGGACTTGCCGTTGTCTGACTTGAACCAGTCGCCGGTGACACCCTCGTACTTGCTTTGACCCAGGATGTGCGCTGTCAGGTTGAGGCCGGCGAACGGGAGAAGCTGGATCTGCCCGAGGTCGAGCTGGTACATCAAACTGACCGGAACAATCGCGGAGACGAGTGTGGAATTATGGTCGCCGAACACCGCCATCGCATCCACACCATATTCATAGAAGAAAGGCAACTCGCCGGGGAGCGGTCTCGCCTGCGAGACACCTATGGAGAGGCCGTTCATGTTTTCCGTGACAGGCAATCTGCCCGATTTCATCTCGATCGCGGCATTTGAATAGGACACCTTGAAGAAAGTCTGCTGTGCGGAAATTGTCCCGCAGATGGTCATCGCGGCGATGACCGCAAGTAGTTTGATGTGCTTCATAAAACTGTTTGTATTTAATGTCAAAATTATGATAAGTCAGCCACTTCCCTTCCGATTCTGCCTGTGGGCGGGCAAAATGGAGCGGATGCTACAAATATAAGAATATTTTCGGGCTTGGCAGCATGGTACAGAGATTGTTTCGACAATGAAACCCGAAAAGATGAGGGCAGATCTTAGCTGCAGCCCGAAAAAGATTTTCCCTATCCGAATTTTTGTAACGTGAAAAATTCGGATAGGGAAAATCCTTTTCAGGTCTCATACTAAGGTGAGTACTACTTGCTCAGTTCGGAGGCGTGGGAGAGGAGATATTCCTCAGCCTCGATGTTCCATAGTCCGTTGTGAGCCTTGCAGAGGCGGTCGAGCTCGGCATAGACAGGGTTGGTCACGCCTTTCTCCTCGAAATCGGCGATGGCGGTCAGCGGCATCTCCACGTGGGTGTAGATCAACTTCTTGCCACCTTTGATCGAAGGAAGGTTGAGCGTGGTCTCAGGGACTACGTTCAGACCGCCGATGTGGGTCACCAAACCGGCAGGGTCAAGGCCTTCTCCCATCATCTGAAGAGCCTCCTTCATGTCATCAGTGTTGCCGCCGCTGGTGCCTACCACGTGGGTGGAGGCGTAGTGGACGTTGTAGAAGTTGAAAGGAGCCTTGAAGTCAGAGCGGCCCGGGCCGGAGAAGAAGTTGAGGCATCCGTCATGGCCGAGGATGTCGTCGCCCTGCTCCACGACAGATGGAACAGGAGCCATCACTACAACCTCATCGTAGCCGGTGCCGCCGGAAAGTTCCCTCAATGTCTCCACAGGATTCTCGACAGCGCCGGTGTTCACATAGTGAAGCTCGATGCCCTTTGATGCGGCGAACTCCTTGGTGTAGAGAGCGGCGGCACGGTCAAGACGGGCCTGGTCGATGTCGGTCACAACGAAAAGGGACGGTCTTCTGTCCTCGCGGCGGAGGACGTAGTTGATCATCGCGAGTCCCATCGGGCCGACACCCGCGAGAAGCGCCATCTTGCCACCGTCCTTGATGTCCATCTGATGGACATAGGAACCCTGATGGGTGTGGTAGCAGGCATGCATGGTGCCGATCACGCAGGACAGAGGCTCGCTAAGGGAAGCGGGATAGAAGCCCGGACCCTTGTAAGGGAGCAGACACCCCATCTCCATCACCTCGGAAGGGATGATGATGTAGGTGGCGTCGCCACCGATGAATCTGTAAGAATAGCCAGGGGCGGAAAGGGCTCCGACAGGACCGCCCTCATAGTTAAGGGCAGGCTGGATGGAGAACTTGTCACCCGGCTTGAACTGATCCTTCCACCTGGAGCCGACCTCGACGATCTCTCCGGCGAACTCGTGGCCGATGATCGTAGGATTCTCGGCGATGTCATCCGGCACCCTCTTGTGGTCGGAGGCCTGATGGGAGGACTTGTAGGAAGACATGCAGAGGCTGTCGCTGACAACCTTCGCGAGGATCTCATCATCCTTCATCACGGGGAGTTCGAACTCTTCGAGACGAAGGTCTTCCTTACCATATAGACGAACGGCTTTTGTAAGCATGGTCAAACGTGTTAGATGCCTTTTCTGGCGTGGATGATCTGCTCGGCCACAGTCTGGTTGCTCACCGGGACATAGTCCTTAAGAGGGACGATCTTCTCGTTGATGGCATCCAGGAACCAGGACGGCTGAGGGAAGAACGCCTCCTCAAGCTCGTGGCACGGGGTGATCCAGTTACGTGAGCCAAGCACCACAGGAGCGGCGTCGAGGTCGTCGAAGGCCATCTCGGTGATGTTGGCGGCGATGTCATTGAGGTAGGAGCCGCGGGCGCAGGCGTCGCCGGCGATGATGATACGGCCGGTCTTCCTGACGGACTCAAGCACCTTCTCGTAGTTGAACGGAACGAGAGAGCGCGCGTCGATGACCTCGGCCTCCATTCCATACTTCTCCTTCAGAATGTCGGCTGCCTCAAGAGCGCGGTACAGAGTGGCTCCAATGGTCAGGAAAGTGACATCCTTGCCGACCCTCTTGACATCAGGCTCGCCGAACGGAATCTCATAGTAGCCCTCCGGCACACCACCTTCGTGGAACATCTCACCCTTGTCGTAGATTCTCTGACTTTCAAAGAATATGACAGGATCAGTTCCCTGAAGGGCGGCGTTCATCAAGCCCTTCGCGTCATACGGAGTGACAGGGAAGCAGACCTTGAGTCCAGGAATATGGCAGCAAAGAGATGTCCAGTCCTGTGAGTGCTGGGCGCCGTACTTGGAGCCGACGGACACACGGACAACAACCGGCATCTTCAGGATGTTGCCTGACATGGCCTGCCATTTAGGAAGCTGATTGAATATCTCATCGCCGCAGCAGCCGAGGAAGTCGCAGTACATGATCTCCGGAATCACACGGCCTCCGCACATGGCGTAGCCGATGGCGGTCCCGATGATGGCGGCCTCGGCGATCGGAGAGTTGAACAGACGATGGTAAGGCAGAGCCTCGGTCAATCCTCTGTAGACAGCGAACGCGCCGCCCCACTCACGGTTCTCCTCACCGTAGGCGATCAAGGAGGCATCCTTGTAGAAGCGGTCAACGACAGCCTCGAAGATACCGTCCCTGATGTTGAAAGTCTTCATCTTGCTGGCCGGCTTGCCGTCCTTGTCAAGATAGAACCTTGACTTGCCGGCGATCTGCTTCACTCTCGGATTCTCCTCAAGAGGCATGTTCACGTCCGGCTTGGCATCGCTCAGGGAGTCAACGCTCTGGTTGGAGAACATCATGTCGCCAAGAAGCTCGCTGTCCTTCACGAGATCCATTCTCGGAGAAAGCTCAGGATCGATGGCCAGTTTATAGCATTCGAATATGTTGGCGTTCACCTCGTTGCGGATCGCGTCGAGAGCAGCCTGATCGGCAACTCCGGCCTCCTTCAGCCTTTCGCCGAAGGCTACGATGCAATCCTCCTTCTCCCAGGCCTCGATCTCCTCCTTCGTACGATAGGATGACTGGTCGCTTGGCGAGTGGCCGCTGTAACGATAGGTGACAACGTCCAGAAGAGCAGGGCCCTTCTTCTCAAGAAGATAGGCTTTCTTGCGGTTGAAAGCGTCGATGACCGCGAGAGGATTGTAACCGTCAACTCTTTCGGCATCCATGGCGTCGGCCTTGAAGCCGGCTCCCAGGCGTGCAGGGAACACATAGCCCATGGTCTCGCCCCTGGTCTGTCCACCCATGGCGTACTGGTTGTCCATCACGTTGAACAGGACTGGCAGCCCGCCCTTCATGTCGCCTTCCCAGAGTGTGTTGAACTGATCCATTGAGGCGAATGTCATGCCTTCGAGGACCGGTCCCCTGGCCATTGCGCCGTCACCGAGGTTGGCTACGACGATACCCTTCTTACGGTTGACCTTCTTGTAAAGGGCCGCGCCCACGGCGATCGATCCGGAACCGCCGACGATGGCGTTGTTAGGATAGATTCCGAAAGGTGTGAAGAATGTGTGCATTGATCCGCCCAGACCCTTGTTGAAACCGGTCGTGCGGGCGAAGATCTCGGCCATCGCACCGTAGAGGAGGAAACGGATACCGAGTTCCTTGGTGTCGGCCCCGTCGTAAGCCTTCCTGGCCACGTTAAGCGTTGAGCCGCCCCAGAACTCCTCCATGACCTTCTTCAGCTCGGCCTCAGGAAGGATCTGGATAGAACGGAGACCCTTCGCGAGGATCTCACCGTGGGAACGGTGCGAACCAAAGATGAAGTCATCGGTGTCGAGGCAGTAGGCCATACCGACAGCGGCGGCCTCCTGGCCGGCTGAAAGATGGGCCGGACCCGGGTTATTGTAAGCGACTCCGTTGTAGCCACCGGTGGTCTTGACCAGATTGAGCATGGTCTCGAACTCACGGATGTAGGACATGTCGCGGTAGATGCGGAGGAGATCCTCTTTTGTGAAATTACCTTCCTTAAGCTCTTCCTTGACGGTCTTGTTGTACTTCATCACAGGAATCACCGGAAGCTTGAGTTCGTGATCCTTCGGACGCAAGGTCTCGTTCGGATCGATGTAAAGCGCTTTTGGCATATTACTATATTCTTAAATCTGTTATTACTTGAATGCGAACGCTGTCTCCTTGATGATCTCGGAAACTGTCGGATGAGGGAAGACAACCTCCTTGAGCTGCTCAAGGGTCATCTCCGACTCTATGGCGATGCAGGCGCTGTGGATGATCTCGGAGCAAGGATTGCCGAGCATGTGCACGCCCAGCACCTCGTGGTACTTCTTGCCGACGATGATCTTGCATATTCCCTCGCCGCCCTCGTTCTCGGCGACGAAGCGACCGGCATAGGCCATAGGGAGCTTGACGACTGAATAGTCCTTCCCGGAAGCCGCGGCCTGCTCTTCGGTGAGGCCGACTCCGGCCACCTCAGGGTTGGTGTAGACGATTCCAGGGATGGCGTCGTAGCGCATGTGGTCTTCCTTGCCCAGGATGTTGTTGACGGCGACCTCGCCCTCTCTGCTGGCCGTGTGGGCAAGCATGGAGAATCCGGTCACGTCGCCGGCGGCGTAGACACCAGGGACATTCGTGCGCATCCTGCTGTCCACCTTGATTCCGCAAGGCTTTCCGCCTCTGTTGAGAAGCATCTCGACGCCAAGGTTCTCAAGACCGAATCCGCTGACATTGGCGCGGCGGCCCACAGAGACGAGGATCTTGTCCCCGCTGACCCTCTGCGTGACGCCCTCAGGATCCTCATAGACAACAGTGTTGCCCTCGATGCCCGTGACCTTGCACTTGAGGCAGAAGTTCACGCCGCGTTTGGCGTAGATCTTCTGAAGCATGGAGCTGATCTCATCGTCAAGCGGTCCGAGGATCTTCGGAAGCATCTCGACAACAGTCACTTTCGTGCCGAGTGTGCTGAAGAAGGCAGCGAACTCCATTCCGATGACACCTCCGCCGATGACAACGAGCTCCCGCGGACGCTCTTCCAGGGCGAGGATCTCACGGTTGGTGACGATCACGTCGCCGGCCTCCTTGAGGCCCGGGAACGGAGGCACGGCAGCCTCTGAACCGGTGCAGACAAGGATGTTCCTCGCGACGTAAGCCTGGTCTGCCGCGGTGATCCTGACACCTTCCGCGTCACGGCCCTGGATCATGGCCTCGGCGGCCACAACCTCGACATTGTTGGACTTCATCGCCAGCTTCACTCCGCCGACAAGTTTCTTCACGACCTTGTTCTTGCGGGCGACGATCTTGGAATAGTCGAAGGATGGTTCCTTGACATAGACTCCGTAATGGTCTCCCGTAAGGGCGTAGTTATAGACTTTGGCGCTGTACAGAAGCGTCTTAGTTGGGATGCAGCCCTCGTTGAGGCAGACACCTCCGAGAGACTTTCTTTCAAAAAGGACAACCTTAAGGCCGGCGGCTCCGGCTCTTTCAGCGGCCACGTAACCACCAGGGCCACCGCCTATTACCGCTAAATCGTACATATTCGTAAATATTTTAGAATTCAACTTCCAGATTCTCGATCTCGACGGCCACCTGCTTGAGGAAACGGGTTGCCTCGCCGCCGTCAAGCGCCCTGTGGTCGTAGGTCAGGGACAGGCCGAGATAAGGGACAAACGCATAGACTCCGGCTCCCAGATCCTTCGGACGAGGGACAATCGTGCCGACACCGAGGATGGCGCTCTGAGGCACGTTGATGACAGGAGTGAACCACTCCACGCCGAAGCCTCCGAGGTTGGAGACCGTGAAGGACGCACCCTCGGCGGAGAGCAGGTCAGGGTTGATCGACCCCTTTTTGCAGTCCTCGGCAACCCTCTTGAGAGCCTTGCTCAGGCCCACGATGTTAAGATCCTCGGCGCGTTTCACGCAAGGAACCATCAACCCCCTCTCAGTGTCTACAGCGCAGCCGAGATTGACGACATTGAACAACCTCATGGCATCGCCCAGACAATGGGAGTTGACCTTAGGAAACTTCTTGAGAGCCTTGATCACAGCGTAGCAGACGAAGTCGTTGATCGTGATGTTGGCATCGATCCTTCCTTCCTCCAGCGCCTTCTTGGCCTTCTTGCGGAGAGCCTGGATGCGGCGGGCGTCAGCGCCGAGCATGTGTGTGAGCTGGGCGGTGTTCTGGAGAGAGTTGTACATCGACTTAGCGATAAGCTTGCGCATGTTGGACATCTTCTCTACAGTGAACTCCTCGCCTTCTCCGGCAAGATTCTCCGTGTGGCTCGGCTTCCATGTCTTGAGATCGGAACCCTTGACCATGCCTCCGATGCCGGTGCCGGCTGCCGGTGCCTGAAGACCTCCGGCGGCCATCATGGCCTTGGCAAGGCCGGACTTAGGCGCGCCTTCGGCGGCGACCACATCACGCTCGATGATGCGTCCGTGAGGGCCGGAGCCGGCCACCTGGGCGGTATCAACGCCTTTCTCGGCGGCAAGCCTGCGGGCTCTTGGGGAAACAGGCGCTCCAGCGGTCGGAGCGGCGGCGGCAGGAACTTCGGCAGACCCGGCGGCAGGTGCGGCAGGCTCGGGGGCAGACGGCGCCGGAGCCGCGGCCTCGGTGGCCTGCGCCGCAGCGGGAGCGGATCCCGAAGGGGCATATTCAGAGAATGACTCACCCGGCTCGCCGATGACCATGACATTGGTCAGGCAAGGGATCTCGTCATTATCATTGAAGAAGCAGGCGAGAACGGTGCCGGCGACTTTCGCATCCTCGTCGAATGAAGCCTTGTCAGTCTCATAGCTGAAAAGAACATCACCGACGGCGACTTTGTCTCCGACCTTTTTCTTGAACTCCGTGACAATACAACTTTCTACAGACTGCCCTTGTTTGGGCATGATTACTACGTGTGCCATTAAATATAAATGATTATCAATTATCTTTGTCGGAGGTTGTTCACAGCGCACATCGCCGGAACGACATCTTGTCAGGCAATCCTTAAAAAATAACTTTTTTAACGCTTACCAAGACAAAGTTAGGACTTCTTCCTGACATAAAAAAGTACTAACTTTGCAGGTGAATCAAGAAATAGCATAAATCAAATTCGAAATATCAAATTTCTGACATAAAAAGGATTATCTTTGCCCTCGGAATATTTTAACGAATTTCAAATACAAATAAAATGCAGTCAACAGAAGATCTGAAGAAGATGGCCTCTCAAGTAAGAAGAGACATCATCAGGATGGTCGTCAAGGCCAAATCCGGACATCCGGGCGGATCCATGAGCAGCGCTGACTTCATGACAGCCCTGTACTTCAACGTGATGGATCAGAACCCGGCGACTTGGACCCGCGAGGGAAAGGATCAGGACATGTTCATCCTCTCCGCCGGACACCTTACGCCGATGTACTATTCAATCCTGGCAAGAGCCGGGTACTTCCCTATCGCCGAGTTGGAGTCGTTCCGCAAGTTCGGGACCAGGCTCCAGGGACACCCTTCCGTAAGAAAGGGCCTGCCGGGAGTGTTCCAGGCCGCCGGTTCCCTCGGGCAGGGACTTTCCGTGGCGATCGGAGCGGCTCTCGCGAAGAAGGCCGACAATGACCCTCACCGTGTCTACGTTCTCTGCGGAGACGGCGAGACCGAGGAAGGCCAGATCTGGGAGGCCGCCTTGTTCGCGGCTCACCACAAGGTGGACAACGTGATCGCGATGACCGACTGGAACCGCCAGCAGATCGACGGAACGACCGAGGATGTCGCCGGTCTCGGTGACCTTGAGACCAAGTGGAAGGCCTTCGGATGGGATGTTTTCGTCGCCGACGGACACGACATGGACAAGATCCTCGAAGCGTTCGCGCAGGCAAAGGCCAGCGAAGGCAACGGAAAGCCGAAGATGATACTGTTCAAGACAGAGATGGGACATGGAGTTGACTTCATGGCCGGCACGCACAAATGGCACGGCAGCGTTCCTTCCGAGGAGCAGTGCGGCATCGCCTTGAGCCAGCTTGAGGAAACATTGGGAGACTTTTAATTCAGGAACATCATGAAAAAATATACAGACAGAGGAAAGAAAGACACCCGCAGCGGATTCGGAGCCGGTCTTCTTGAGGCAGGAAAAGCTGACTCAAGAGTTGTGGCATTGACAGCCGACCTTAAGGGTTCACTCAAGATGGATGCTTTCGCCGCGGAGTTCCCTCAGAGGTACTACGAGTGCGGAATCGCTGAAGCCAACATGATCGGCGTGGCCTCAGGCATGGCTCTCACCGGAAAGGTTCCGTTCGCCGGATCCTTCGCGGAGTTCGTCACCGGACGCGTCTACGACCAGATCAGGATGGAGGTCTGCTACGGCAAGACCAATGTGAAGATCGCCTCATCCCACGCCGGTGTCACCCTCGGCGAGGACGGCGCGACACACCAGACGATGGAGGACATCGCGCTGATGCGTGTGCTTCCTGACATGGTTGTGATCAACCCTTGCGACTGGACCCAGACTAAGAACGCCACGATCGCGGCGGCAAAGTACGACGGGCCTGTCTACCTGCGTTTCGGAAGACCGAAGGTGGCCGACTTCATGCCGGACGAGCCGTTTGAGATCGGCAAGGCCTACGTGCTGAACGAGGGCAAGGACGTTTCCATCTTCGCCACCGGACACATGGTCTGGGAGGCTCTTCAGGCAGCCGAAGCCCTTGAGGCCGAGGGCATCTGCGCCGAGATCATCGACATCGCCACCATCAAGCCTCTCGACACCAAGGCCGTTCTTGCATCGGCAATCAAGACCGGCGCCGTTGTCGTCGCCGAGGAGCACAACATGGCCGGCGGACTCGGAGAGCTGATCGCCGGAGTGCTTGCCGCCACCTCACCAAAGCCGATTGAATATGTCAACGGCAAGGATGAGTTCGGCCAGAGCGGCACACCGTCCGAGCTTCTCGCCGCCTACGGCATGGATGCCGCCCACATCGTCGAGGCCGCCAAAAAGGTTCTGGAAAGGAAATAACGGAATTCTTTATAAAAAACAGAAAAAAGTTAGGAGACGTTTATGTTTCTTAACTTTTTTTCTGTTTTATATGCCTATCTTGCGCACCGGACACAGTAGGCGCGAGGGATGCTGCGGCTCCGAGAAGCCGGAATATTCATAAACGCCTGCGGAAAAGATTTTAGACTATGAAGATGAAAGACTTGTGCGTGGAAGAGAGGCCACGGGAAAAAATGCTCTCCAAAGGGGCTGACGCGATGAGCAACGCCGAGCTGCTCGCCATCCTTATCGGGTCGGGGACGCAAAAGGAGAATGTCCTTGAAGTGGCGAACAGGCTGCTGGCGGCGAACGAGGGGAAACTGTCCATGATCGCCGGGATGGACGCGTCGAGGATGAAAGAGATCGGAGGGATAGGAAGCGTGCGCTACGCCTCGATCGCGGCTGCGTTTGAGCTTGGCAAGCGATGCTGTCTGGAGGATCCGGGAATAGAAAAGGTGCCGCTGACGGATCCCGGAACGGTTTTCCGCATGATGCTTCCCAGACTCAGGGGAGCGGACCACGAAGAGTTCTGGATAATATTCCTCAACAGGGCCAACTACGTCATCCACAAGGAGATGATCAGCCTGGGCGGCTTGACTTCCACTGTCGTGGACCCAAGGCTCGTGGTCAGGATGGCGCTGGACAAGCGGGCAAGCGGAATGATCATGGTCCACAACCATCCGTCAGGCAATCCCAGACCCGGCGGCAACGACCTGACCGAGACCGAGCGCATGAAAAAGGCCGCCAACACTTTCGACATCTCGCTTCTGGACCACATAATAATCTGCGACGACTGCTATTTCAGCTTCGCGGACGACAGGGTGACAATAGTGGAATAAGACTTCCCTTATGGCCCTTTGGCGGCTCCTTGGGTGCTCCTTGGGGCGGGAAAATTTGGAAATGAAGAAATTAATCCCTACTTTTGGTTTTCGAAAAACAATTTCGAAAAACCAATGAAAGTCATCAATCTTGGCGAGACCGATTCGGTCCTCAACAACATCGTTGCGCAGATGCGTGACAAAACCGTTCAGAAAGACAGCCTCCGCTTCCGCTACAACCTTGAGAGGTTAGGGCACATCTTTGCCTACGAGATAAGCAAAGTGCTGGACTACAGCCCGAAGGATGTCATCACACCTCTTGCCACCGCAAAGGTACGCACATGTGACGCGAAGATTGTGGTTTCCACCATCCTGCGCGCCGGTCTGCCTCTCCACAAAGGTGTACTCGACGTTTTCGACAACGCCGAGAACGCGTTCATCGCAGCTTTCAGGAAGTACGACAAGGGCGACGAGTTCCACATCAACGTGGAGTACTGCACCTGCCCTGACCTGACAGGAAAGACCCTGATCATCGCCGACACCATGCTGGCCACCGGCTCATCCATCGAGATAGCCTACCGCAAGCTTGTCGAGGAAGGCGGCGAGCCGGCTCACACGCACTTTGTCTGCCCTATCGCCAGCATCTACGCCATCGAGTTCCTCCAGAAGCACCTTCCTGAGAACACGACCCTCTGGACCGCCGCCGTCGACGAGGAACTGACCAGCCACTCCTACATCGTCCCTGGACTCGGTGACGCAGGCGACCTGGCCTACGGAGCCAAGCTGTAGAACAGCATAATCGAATATTACAGGAGGGAGAATCTCCGGCAAGTCCCGCGGACAGCGTCAGAGCTGTTTGCGGAGGCGGGCCTTGGGGATGTCCAGCTGGTCGCGGTACTTCGCTATGGTACGGCGGGCGACTTTGTAGCCACGTTTGTTCATTTCAGCCACCAACTGGTCATCGGTCAGAGGCTTACGCTTGTCCTCGGCATCAACGCATTCACGGAGAGCCTTCTTCAGCTCCCTGGTGGAGACCTCCTCACCCTCCTGGTTCTCAAGACCTTCGGAGAAGAAATACTTTAAAGGGAATATTCCGAAATGAGTCTCGATGTACTTGCTGTTGACAACCCGGGAGATGGTCGAGATGTCAAAGCCGGTCTTCGCCGCTATGTCTTTGAGTACCATCGGCTTCAGATGAGACTCATCACCATCGACGAAATAGTCGTGCTGGTAGTCCACTATAGCCTTCATCGTGCTTTCCAGAGTGTTGTAGCGCTGCTTCAACGCCCCCACAAACCATTTTGCGGAATCCAGCTTCTGCTTGACAAAGGTGGCTGCCTCTTTTTTCTGCCTGTCGGAAGAGCCCTGCGCGTCGGCCAGCAGCTCGGCGTACTTGCGGTTGACACGAATCTCGGGGATGTTGAACCTTGGCATGGACAGTTTCAGCTCACCATCCACAATGTCAAGCACGAAATCAGGGACAATCTGCTGAGCCTGGTCATTGTAGGAGTCGTCAATCTGACCTCCCGGAGCGGGATTCAGCTTGACTATCCTCGCCATTACGGCCTTCATCTCATCCTCGTCGAGTCCCAGTCTGGTGATTATCTTCTGGAAATGCCTGTTGGAGAACTCTTGGAAATAGTCCGTGAGGATGGTCTCGGCGAGCTGCACGACCCGGGTCTGCTTCTGCGTCCTGAGCTGGAGGAGAAGGCATTCCCTAAGGTCTCTCGCGCCCACACCGGCCGGCTCGAACTCCTGTATCACTTTGAGCATGGCCGTCACCTCCTCGGGCGTGGACTCTATGTTCGCCCTGAAAGCCAGGTCATCGACGATGCTGTCAATGTCCCTGCGGAGGTACCCGTCACTGTCCAGACTGCCGATGATGAAGGCGGCCACGTCACGGTCATGCTTGGAGAGGTTGCGATAGCCCAGCTGTTCCATAAGGCTCTGCGTGAAGCTCTCCTTGACCGAGAATGTGTTGTACTGGGGACGCTCGTCCTTCCCGTAGTTGTTGACCCTGAGCTTGTACGACGGAATCGGATCATTCTCGTCGATCTCGTCGATGGAAATGTCCTTTGGCTCGTCGCTGTCCTCATTCTTCTCGGGAGCGGGAGAGTCATCAAGCACAGGATTGTCCTCCAGCTCGGCCTTCACCCTCTGCTCCAGCTCCTGGACCGGCAGCTCAATAAGTTTGATGGTCTGGATCTGAAGAGGCGAAAGCTTCTGAGTCTGTTTGAGTTCTAGTCCTTGCTTAAGCATAGCTTACTCCTGATTGTCTGCCCGCACAGCCTCGACTGTGTAGGAATGAAACCTATCGACAACCGGATAGCCGATTGTCTCCTTCACAATGAACGCGGTCGGGAAAGCCCCCTTGACCTGCAACAGAAGCTGCATCGCCTCCGACTTGGTGCGGAAATCCCCGACCGTCACCCTGAAGAACGGGTTAGAATAGGTACGGTAGGCCGCCACCCCGGGAAACATGCCCTTGAAACGGGTCAAAGCCACCTCGGAATCGTTCCTCGATGTCCGCTTGTTGTCATTGAATATCCTGACCCTGAAGCCGCTTTGCGTTCTGGACGAATTGGACGCGACGTGGGCGTCAAAAGCATCAATGATGCGCTGAGACTGGCGGACCGTAACTTTCGTGTCCTTACCGACACCTCCTGAAAGGAGATTGAATATGCCTTTGCCTACCAACGTGGAGTCCATGGCCGCGCTCTGCCGGTAGATCACGGAATCCCGTCTTTCCTGGGCGCCGGCGGCAACCGTGACGCACAAGGCCGCACAGGCGGCGGCAAGGGTGGCAAGTATCTTGTGAGCAAAAATATTCATAACTATTCCGTCATTTTGTTAAGATCCACGTCCTTGAATCTCAAGGTCGTCCCCGCGCCGCTCTTCAGTCTCACGGTCGCCGTCACGTCGGTCGTGAACCCTTCAAGACTGCCCTTCTTCGCGATCAGCATCAGCCTCTTCAAGCTTATTCCGTCATCCAAGGTCGCCGTGCATGGCACGTCATAGACCTTCATGCATTTCTTGTCGACGCTCACCGAGTCGGCAGTGTAGGTGGCGAAATCCTCGCCCTTGTACTTGACCGTGCCGCTGACATTCAGAATCTTGAACGCGAAGGTCGGATTGTCGATCCCAACGGCCAGCACGGCGTCAACCGAGCGGAGGCCTTTCAATGAATAGGACTCCAGACCGCAGGAGGTCACTTTTATGTCTTTGACCTTCGACAGCCCGGAGCATCCGGACAGGATGGCACACGCCAGCAAAGCGATGAGAATGCCCGAAATATTTCTCTTTATTGTCTCCATTTTATCAACACTATTACCACAAAGATAGTAAAAAGGAAGTAACGGCAAAAACCAACTGCACGTCAGAGGAAAAACTTTTCCCCCGAACTGCATCTTAAAGGAAAAAATCCATAGGCGAAGTACCTCTTAGGAGAAAATTTCAAGCACGCCCCTAAGTTTCGGATATAACCGAAACTTTTTTGGTTTTAAAGGAAATTTTTGGTTATAACCGAAACGATTTGTATTTTTGAGAAAATTTTTGGATATGACCGAACATCTTGAACTTTTATCCCGCTATAACCCTTGGAACGGAAATGCTGTTCCTTGTGGATTCCGCAGGGATTTCTATTTGTCAAAGATCAAAGCATTCTCCGGCAACAGCTTGGTGAAGGTGCTTACCGGGCAGAGACGTGCCGGAAAGAGTTACATTCTCAGACAGGTAATGATGGACCTGATTTCCGACGGAGTCGCCGACAACAACCTTCTTTATGTCAGCAAGGAGTATACAAGTTTTGATTTTATCCGGTCGTATACGGATCTGGATGACATCATCAGAGAATACAGGGAACATCTGAAACCCGAAGGAAAGACCTATATTTTCATTGATGAAATCCAGAATGTGGAAGGATGGGAGAAAGTTGTCAATTCTATCTCGCAGGATTTTACTGCCCCATGCGAAGTGTTCATCAGCGGTTCCAACTCAAAAATGCTGTCCGGAGAGTTGGCGACTCTATTGTCCGGCAGGTATGTGGAATGTGAGATTCTACCTCTATCATACGAGGAATGGATTGGGGCGAACATGAAAGATGCGGGAATGAGGTCTTATGAGGAATACCTGCATGAAAGCGGACTCCCGGAGATGCTGCATCTGTCCGCCCAGGAAATCAGGAGGCATTATGTGTCCAGCCTTAAGGATACCGTACTCTTGAGGGATATCGTTGAAAGGCACAAGATACGCGATGTGACTACTCTTGACGATCTGTTCGTATACCTTGTAAACAATGCGACCAAACTTTTCACTCCGAACACCATCGTGAAATACTATAAGGGTAAAGGCAAAACAGTCAATTATGAAACCGTTACCGCATACCTGACATATTTGGCAGACACATATCTTGTCCATAGAGCAGAGAGATACAACATCCAGGGAAAGGAGACCATATCCGGAAACTGCAAGTATTATATCAACGACCTGGCCTTTCACAACTATCTCTACAAAGGGTTCGCGTATGGGTACGGATATGAGTTGGAGAATCTGGTCTATCTGGATTTAAGGCGGGCCGGATATGACGTATATGTCGGAAATGTTCACGACTCTGCAGAAGCCAGAATGCTTGAAGTGGATTTTGTCGGTGTCCAGGGGGATAATAGAATCTATGTCCAGGTGTCATACAAGATGGATAATCCGGAAACGATGAAACGGGAGTATGATTCATTGGAACAGATAAAGGACAACTATCCTAAATATGTCGTGACGATGGATGAGTTCAGGTTTCCAAGTAAGGATGGAATAACTCATGTCCAGGCATGGGACTTTCACAAGGAACTGGCAAAAATAAGCTATTGATTCAGGGCTACAGGCGAGGATTATTTTGAAAAAGAGCAGCGGGAACTGTGCCGCTGCTCTTTTGAGTTTTACTTGGATGAAAATCAGAGAGTTTTTCCGGTCTCTATGTCCACGTATGTCCAGTTTGGTTGTTGGATACGACTTTTTACATTACTTGAGCTGATATGTGCAGTCACGCCTGTTGATGGACAACCCATAAATGTGTACCTATCTAAGCCATTTGAAATAATAAGCATCACCGAATGGATTTGACAGAATCTGCGAACCATCATAAAATCATGCCACAGCAGATTTGACGAACATCAGCAAGCCATTATTCAAGGATAATTATCTATCTTTGCAAAAGACTGTTATAATCAGGAACTCAAGTCTCGCATTTGCGAGAACCTGTTTTCTTCACCGCTTGCGGTGAAAGGGTGAAAGCAAATTCCTCCCCCGAGGGGAGGGATTTAGGGAGGGGTAACGTGAATTGATGAGGGTGGGCAATCACCTTCGAACATGAGATAAGGTTGTAAAAACAATAGGTAATTGCCTACAAGTGAGAGTTGAATCAGACATGAGCAAAAAGATTTACATAGAGACTTATGGTTGCCAGATGAATGTCGGCGACTCTGAGGTGATTTTCTCGATCCTCGGCAAAGAGGGCTACGAAAGGACGGAATCCATGGACGAGGCGGATGTGATCCTGGCGAACACCTGTTCGGTCAGGGACAATGCCGAGCAAAGGATCTGGGGACGCATCGAGGTGTTCCACAAACAGAAGGAGAAGAGGGGCGGTGTCGTGGTCGGCATCGTCGGATGCATGGCTGAAAGACTGAAAGACAAGCTTCTGGACACCCACAAGGTGGATCTGGTGGCCGGCCCCGACTCCTACAGGACGCTTCCGGCGCTTCTGAGGGACATCGCTCCCGACAAGCCGCAGATCAACGTGATGCTCTCCCACGAGGAGACCTACGCGGACATCGTTCCTGTCAGGACGGACAGGAACGGGGTCTCGGCGTTCATCTCCATCATGAGGGGGTGCAACAATGTCTGCTCGTACTGCGTGGTGCCTTACACCAGAGGCGCGGAGAGAAGCAGGGACCCGAAGACGATCGTGGACGAGGCGAGGGATGTTTTCAGCAAGGGCTACAAGGAAGTGACACTGCTCGGGCAGAACGTGGACTCCTACAACTGGAACACGGAGGACGGGCAGGGATGCGACTTCCCGGATCTGCTTGAGATGGTGGCCGGGATCAGTCCGGAACTCAGGGTACGCTTCGCCACGAACCACCCAAAGGACATCAGTGACAAGCTGATCGACACGATGGCGAAGAACGCTAACATCTGCGAGCATATTCATCTGCCTGTCCAGTCAGGCAGCGACAGGCTTCTGGAGAAGATGAGAAGGCGCTACACCTCCGGGTGGTACCTTGACCGGGTGGCGAGGATCCGGGAGGTAATGCCAGGCTGCGGGATCACCACCGACGTGATCGCCGGGTTCTGCTCGGAGACCGAGGAGGACCACCGGCAGACCCTCGACCTGTTCCGTAAGGTCGGTTTCGACTATGCCTACATGTTCTACTACTCCGAGAGACCGGGGACACTCGCCGCAAGACACTATCCTGACGATGTTCCGCCCGACGTGAAGACCAGAAGGCTGAACGAGATCATCGCCCTGCAGAACGAGCTGAGCCTCAAGAGCAACCGCAACGACATCGGGAAAGTGTTCAGAGTTCTTGTGGAGGGGCCTTCCAAGAAGAATCCCGAGGAACTCTGCGGACGCTCCGGAAGCAACAAGATGTGCGTGTTCCCCGGCGGGGGCCACAAGGCCGGAGACTATGTCGATGTGGAAGTGGTCTCCTGCACCTCGGCCACCCTTATAGGCAAGTTGGTTTAAAGACATAATCATGCAGTGGATTCTTACAGTTCTGTACTTTCTCCTGATCCTCAGTGTCTTCATAGTGATCTTGGTGGACACCGGGGACTCCGGAAGGAAATTCGCATGGCTGCTTGTCATAGCCGTGCTTCCCGTGGTCGGCCTGATACTTTACTTCATGTTCGGTATCAACTACAGGCACCACTGGATCTTCAACCGCCGGCATCAGAGGTACAAGGACTTCTTCGAGGCCGGAACCACCCCGGAACTCAACAGAATCCTGTTCGGGCATGACAACGAGGCCGGAATCCGTGAGGAATTCCGTCCTTTGGCAAGGCTGATGCGAGCGGAGGGACACCCTTCCGTGACCTCGGGCAACGACATAGAGATCATCACGAGCGGCCCGCGGAAGTTCGACCTGCTGCGCGAGGACATACTGGCGGCCAAGGAGTCGATCCATGTCGAGTATTTCCACTTCGGCAACGACAAGGGCAGCAAGGCGATCAAGGAACTGCTGATGCAGAAGGCCAAGGAAGGTGTCAAGGTGCGTTTCCTGTACGAGAACATCGCCAATTTCCCGATCGCCGCGGCCTACTACAACGCGATGAGGAAGGCTGGCGTGGAGGTCATCAAGTTCACCAATCCGAGGATGCACGTCCTGGACATGGCTACCAAGCTCAACTATAGGAACCACAGGAAGATAGTCGTGATCGACGGGCAGATCGGCTACACCGGCGGGATGAACATCAACGACCATTATTTCCGTCTTTGGCGGGATACCCACATGAGGATCACCGGCGACGCCGTGGCGGTTCTCCAGTACACGTTCCTTGACTCATGGCTGACCGGCGGCGGGACGATCGACAAGGCGATGATCGACTACTACCCGATGGCCAAGAAAGTCGCCCCGGCCACCGAGCCTGTCGAAGTGACCGCACAAGACCCTCTAATCCTGAACAATGTCGCTTCGACAAGTTCAGCGACAGGGCAGCAACGCTCCACAGGCGTTCCTGCAGGAGAAGCGGCGGGCGTGATCGACTTCCACGACACTCATCCGACCCTGAGGGACAAGCTGGTACAGATCGTGCCGGACGAGCCGGATCTTCCGCAGCCGATCCTCCAGCTGAGCTACGAGTGGGCCCTGCAGCACGCCAAAAGCTACATCTATCTCCAGACACCGTACTTCGTTCCGACAGAGCCTGTCATGGACGCGCTGAAAACCGCCGCCCTGTGCGGGGTCGATGTGCGTCTGATGGTGCCGGAGGTGGCGGACAACATCCTGATGCGCCCGGCCAACAGAGCCTACTACGAGGAGGCGCTGCAGGCAGGCGTAAGAATATTCCTGCGCCAGGGCGAGTTCATCCATGCCAAGACCTTCGTCAGTGACGACTACCTCTCCAGCATCGGGTCCGCCAACCTGGACTTCCGCAGCTTCGCCATCAACTACGAGGTCAACTCCTACATCTACGACGAGCAGACCGCGCTGATGAACAAGGAAATCTTCATGTACGACACCAGACAGTGCCGCGAGCTGACCCTTGAGGAATGGAGCGCCCGACCGTGGTACTGCCGGATCCTTGAAAGCTTCATCCGACTTTTCGCGCCTCTTCTGTAGAAATCGCTTCCACAACCCGGAAATCCTGTATATATTCGCATACTTTAACAGTTGACAAACAAAAATGACAAGTAAGACTAAGACCAATTTCAGATGGGTGATCTGCGCGATGCTGTTTGTCGCGACGGCGGTCAACTATCTTGACAGGCAAGTTCTGTCCCTGACGTGGGACGAGTTCATCAAACCGGAGTTCCACTGGAACGAATCGCACTACGGTACGATCACTTCCCTGTTCTCCATCATCTATGCGATCTGCATGCTGTTCGCAGGGCGTTTCGTTGATTGGATGGGGACGAAGAAAGGCTACCTCTGGGCAATCGGAGTGTGGTCGGCTGGCGCCTGCGCCCACGCCCTGTGCGGGGTCGTGACCGAAAGCGTGGTCGGACTCAACACCGCTGCCGAACTAGTCCAGGCCACAGGAGACACGGCTGTGCTCATCTCAACGATCAGCATGTACTGCTTCATCGTCGCAAGAAGCATCCTCGCGCTCGGCGAGGCCGGCAACTTTCCTGCGGCCATCAAGACCACAGCTGAATATTTCCCAAAGAAGGACAGGGCTTTCGCCACGTCCATATTCAATGCCGGCGCCTCCATCGGCGCGCTTTTCGCCCCTCTCACGATCCCGCTTCTCGCCAAGAACTTCGGCTGGGAGATCTCTTTCATCATCATCGGCGCGCTTGGTTTCATCTGGATGGGATTCTGGGTGTTCCTCTACGACAGGCCGGAGACCTCAAAGCACGTGAGCAAGGAGGAACTGGCCTACATCGAGCAGGACAAGGAACTTGACAACGAGAAGACATCCGAGAACGGAACCGCGAAGAAACTGGGGTTCATGGAGTGTCTGAGATACAGGCAGACCTGGGCGTTCGCTGTCGGCAAGTTCATGACCGACGGAGTCTGGTGGTTCTTCCTCTTCTGGACCCCGTCCTATCTGAACACCCAGTTCGGGATCAAGACCAGCGATCCTAAGGGCATGGCGTTGATCTTCACCCTCTACGCTATCACCATGCTTTCCATCTACGGCGGCAAGCTTCCTACCATATTCATCAACAACGCGATGAGGAAGGGGCAGACTTTCGACCCTTATGCCGCCAGGATGAAGGCGATGCTGATCTTCGCCTTCCTTCCGCTGGTGGTGCTTCTGGCTCAGCCTCTGGGAAGGATCTCCCCTTGGTTCCCGGTCATCCTGATCGGCATCGGGGCGGCGGCGCACCAGTCATGGTCGGCCAACATATTCTCGACCGTCGGGGACATGTTCCCTAAGTCCAGCATCGCCACCATCACCGGAATCGGCGGCATGGCCGGAGGCCTCGGCTCGATGTTCCTACAGAAAGTCGCCGGCGAACTCTTCGTCTACTCCGAGCAGGTCAATCTGTCCTTCCTCGGATTCTCCGGAAAGCCGGCCGGCTACTTCATCATCTTCTGCGTCTGCGCCACCGCCTACCTTATCGGTTGGTGCATCATGAAAGCCCTTGTACCTAAATACAAGGTGATAACGCTCAACTAGCGGCGGAACACCGATCCAGTGCAAGCCAGGCCTCAACTTGGCATATTACCTCAAGATTTGCGATGGCTTCTTCATCTCGCAAATCATCGCCGTCACAAACCGCATGGCGGACAAGTCACTGACAGCCAACAAATTAAGCCTTCTCGTGGTGCAGAATATCGCCCCACGAAGAGGTTTAATTTATTGACTATAAGGCGTATATCCGCCACCGCCTCAGTATCAACCAGTGCGGTTCAAAACCCTAATAGTCAATGGAATAGACATTCGTCTTCCGTTGAATCAAGCCAAAGGCAAAGCCTTAAAGCATTCATTATCAAGCATTCATAGCGCACAGCCTCAAATAGTCTAAGCTGAAGATTCGCACTTCGGAGCTTCGACAGTCCCGGAGGAACACAGTGAAATGAATCATATTGTTAATTTCCATAATAATGATTAAGTTTGTGGAAATTGAAAGAATATGAGCCAAAAAGAACGGGCAACAGAATTTGTGGTGTTCTGCATTGAGAATCTTGCGGATCGCTTAGGTGTGCCTGGTTCAGTAATATTCAATAAATTGAACAGCATAGGAGCGATCTCAGGCTTCCTTTATCCAAGTTACGAGTCCCTGCATACACAAAGCAAGGAATACATATTGGATGAGATCCAGACTTACATCTCCAGCCATAACCTCAGCATAAAACTATGAAAGTATTTCACGGCTCCACATCAATAGTCGACAAGCCGCTCGCCAATATCGGACGGAATCTTCTGGACTTCGGCAAAGGATTCTATCTGACAACTTTGGAGAATCAGGCAATATCCTGGGCCTCAAGACCTTTGAATCAAGGCAAACAGAAATATCTCAATGTCTATGAACTGGATTCATCCGCAATTGCAAACGGAGACTACCAATACCTCCATTTCGATGAATACAACGCCGAATGGCTGAATTTTGTGATCTCCAACAGAAAAGGAGGCTCCGACTGGAGACAGTTTGACATTGTGGAAGGTGGAATAGCAAACGACAGGATATTCAACACAATCGAGTTGTACTCCTCTGGCTTGATTTCCGAAAACGAGGCTCTTCAAAGATTGATTTATGAAAAGCCAAACAATCAGATCTGCATTCTTAACCAGGATATTATCGATAATCACTTGACATTTGTTGAGGCGCGTGAAATAAAGGAGGAAGCGCAATGAACGGAAATCCTTTAATAAATGAGACCCTGCTCCAAATGAAATATGCCAGAGTCATTTCTCTATTGGCCCAAAGGTTAGGTATTTCCGATGAGAATGCGATGGCAATTTTCTATAATTCAAAGACCTACTGCAATCTCAACGACTTAAGAAACGGTCTGCAGAATATGAGTGACGCCTTTCTGGTTGATGAGATCATCCAAGAATCTTCCGCCCCTGACGCAAGGCATAGAGAATAGAGTTTTAAGGAATCCACTCAAAAAGAAACACCGCGATCAGAAAATAAAAATTCCAGAATTTTGGTAACGTGCAAAATTCTGGAATTTTTATTTTTTGAACGCCAAAGTCACTTCGACAAGTTCAGTGACCGACGCGGGAACTAACTGATGAACAGGAGCTCGCGGTACTTCGGGAGAGGCCAGGTGCGGTTGTCCACGATCTCCTCAAGCTTGTCGATCGGACGGCGGAGGGCGGAGAAGCTCTCGGCTATCTCGTGGTAGGCCACGGCTTTGGCATATTCATCCTCAAGGACATTCGCCTTCTTGCGCGCCTCGACCATCGCGGTCGCCTTCTCGCGGATCTGGTCAACATATTTCGAGATGCCGCGGATGAGGTAGATCTCCTCCCTGCACTCCTCGGTGCCGCCGAAGACCTCCTTGCTCAAGGAAACCTCCTGCAGGAGTCTGGACTTATATTCAAGGGCGGCGGGGATGATGTGGTTGATCGCCATCCTCGCCATGACGCGGGACTCGATCTGGATCATCTTGCTGTAGGTCTCCCATTTCACCTCGTTGCGGGCCTGGAGCTCTTTCTCTGAATATACTCCCGTCTCCCTGAACATAGCCACCGACTCCGGCGACGTGAAGACCTTGATCATCTCAGGGACGCTGGTCTCGACATCGAGTCCACGCCTCTTCGCCTCAGCCTTCCACTCATCGGTGTAGCCGTTGCCGTCAAAGCAGACGACATCGATGATCGAGGCGATGATAGGCTTGAGGGTGTCCATGATGGCCACATTCAACGCCTTCCCGGTGGCAAGCTCCTTGTCAAGATCTTTCCTGAAGGCGATAAGCTGCTCAGCCACAGCGGCGTTGAGGGTTGTCATCGCACCGGCGCAGTTCGCAAGCGAGCCGACGGCGCGGAACTCGAAGCGGTTGCCGGTGAAGGCGAACGGCGAGGTTCTGTTGCGGTCGGTGTTGTCCACGAATATCTCCGGAATCTCCACGAGGCCGACGCTCTTGCCTTTCTTGCCGGCGATCTCGATCGGAGTGTCGGAAGGAACCTCAAGCAGTTTGTGAAGCACCTCGGTCATCGTCCTGCCAAGGAAAGCGGACACGATGGCAGGGGGTGCCTCGTTGGCTCCGAGACGGTGCGCGTTGGTGGCCGTGGCGATGGAGGCTTTCAGAAGGGCGTTGTGCTTCTGCACGGCGGCCAGCACGTTCACAAAGAAGGTGACGAACTGCAGGTTGCCCTTGGCATCCTTGCCGGGAGCCAGAAGCATTGTGCCCGTGTCGGTGCCGAGCGACCAGTTGTTGTGCTTTCCGGAGCCGTTGACCCCGGCGAAAGGCTTCTCGTGGAGAAGGACGACAAAACCGTGCTTGCGGGCGATCTTGTTCATCAGGTTCATCACCAGCTGGTTCTGGTCATTGGACAGATTGGTCTCCCCGAAGATCGGGGCAAGCTCGAACTGATTGGGCGCCACCTCGTTGTGCCTTGTCTTCAGCGGAATACCAAGACGGTGGCCGGCGATCTCAAGGTCGCGCATGAACTCGGCCACACGAGTCGGAATGGCGCCGAAATAGTGGTCGTCCAGCTGCTGGTTCTTGGAGGAGTTATGTCCCATCAGGGTGCGGCCGGTGATCATCAGGTCAGGCCGCGCGGCATAGAGGGACTCATCGACAAGGAAATATTCCTGCTCCCATCCAAGATAGGAATACACCTTCGTGACAGACTTGTCGAAGAGTCGGCAGATCGGAAGAGCCGCGTCGGAGACGGCCTTGAGAGCCTTTTTCAGAGGGGTCTTGTAGTCCAGCGCCTCGCCGGTGTAGGCGATGAACACCGTCGGGATGCAGAGCGTGTCATCAATGATGAACACCGGGGAAGTCGGATCCCAGGCCGTGTAGCCCCTCGCCTCGAAGGTGGCGCGGATGCCGCCGTTAGGGAAAGAGGAGGCGTCAGGCTCCTGCTGGGCGAGGGATTTTCCATCGAAAGTCTCGATGACTCCACCCTTGCCGTCATAGTCGATCAGGGAATCGTGCTTCTCGGCGGTACCCTCGGTCAAAGGCTGGAACCAGTGCGTCACATGGGTGACATGGTGTTCCATAGCCCACTCCTTCATACCTTTGGCCACTCCGTCAGCGGTCTCCCTGTCCAGTGACTTGCCTTTGTCGATGCAGTCAATCAAAGCATTCAGTGTCTTAACGTCCAAGTACTTACGCATCTTGGCACGATCAAAGACCAGTTCTCCGAAGTAGTCGGAGGTCTTGCCCGCAGGGCATTCAGCCGGAACCGCCTTCTTCTCGAAGGATTCCTTCACCAGATCAAATCTGTCAATGCTCATAATCTGTCTATTTGTTAAAGGTGTGTATTTCCTTAACTATTATATTGTGTAAAATAACCGTAGCGTCTCACGAAAAGAAAAAGGCTGATCCATCCGAACCAGCCTCCAACTATTTAAATCATAATATGCTTTCCTAAATGAATATGCCGTCAGGCTGATAGGCCGGCACACACGAAAGCGTTCAGCGCCCGAACAATCTGGCTCTGAAATCCCTGCTGGAAACGCTGCTGTCGGTATGTGTGGGCTTCGAGTGTCATACTCCTTGAAAAATTTGATGCCGCAAGTTATGAAATCAATTTCTAACCGCAAAAAGATTTTTCAACTTTATCGGTTTAGCCTGTCACGGAATGATTATTTTAGAATAATTCAACCTACGGGGACAACCTTCACGAAACATGCGGTTCAAGGCGATTCGCTACCATTTTTTAAACAAACGGTTTATAAGAAATATCATTTTTTAAGCAATAGTTCGTTAATTTTATAAGTTTTACGCCGCGGCGCGAACGCCGTAG
>OGOQ01000934.1_pt1 | contig 25293 bp, 19 predicted proteins | sample 1552691 | NCBI WGS metagenome assembly OGOQ01 (sample SAMEA2580209, study PRJEB22360) | human gut metagenome | biome: human gut; feature: human-associated habitat; material: faeces | place: Denmark | collected 2008/2010
CTCAATGTTGTGCTATAGTTCTACTTAAAGTCCAGTGAGAGGGGTGCACTACAAAGCATATAAGCTTTGAATCGGGTTAATTAGTGAACGCATTAATTCCAGATTGATAGTCTTGTTTATATTCTGGTATGGAGATATCGTCCACACTTTCTATCTTTTTATATACGTTGACGATGTCGTTTTTGATTTTGATGATACTTTGTCCCATTGCACTAGCTGTGTACTCTTCGATGCAGTGAACTTTTGTTGGAAATAAATTCTTGTCTAGTGTCAATTCGATTTTTAAGCTATCAATAGTGACTGAAACACTAGCAGTGGCTTGCCCTAACATTTGTTGCTGCTCTTTTTGATATCCTTTGGATGCATCCACTCCATCTATAGCAGTATCTTTGGTAGTGAATTCGTATGAAAGAGTTATTGAGTTTCCAGCATCGATGTTTTGGATATCAGCTTTATATATAGCGTTTGATGATGGGACTGTATAACTAGTAAGTCCCCAGAGGTTATGACCCCAGTAATTCTCATAATCCTCTTTTGTCATCATCTTTTTTTGATCGTACTTATCAGAATTGAATGACCCATAAATATACTTTCCATCTGTTTCATTCTCACCTGTTTTAATTTCAATAGAATCCTTTTCTTCGGATTTATTCTGTCTATATCCTACTTTATTAGCTGATATATCCTCGTATTTTTGAACTGCTGATGGAACTGACATTAAAGCCAGAAATCCACTGGATTTTTGTGATTTGGTTATCGATTGACCAAATCCAGCGTTATTCATGAAGACTCTAAATCCGCTGACATCTTGTTTAAATGCGACAGCAGATCCAATATAAGCATTTAAATTAGCAGATTGAATGTAGGTGAAATAATTTGAATTAGCTAATTTATGTTCGGCATAGAAGAATGCTTTATAAGCTGAAGATTTCTTTTTAGTCCCTATATCAGATATTGATTTTCCATCATAATCTTTAGGAGCACTGCCAGGAACATAGCTATTTTCTATAGGTGCTTCAGGTCTATCTGAGGCTTTCCCTTCTTCTTCGACTACGCTTGAATTACCTGTATCTATAGGTGGGACAGATGGAACTGAGATATCATTTCCACATGAAGATAAGGTCATAGATAAAGTCAATAAAGACAAGCAATATATAATTTTTTTATTTTTCATATATAAAAATTCTCCTCTTTTTGAATATACACATTAGTTTTAATAAAGTATTCATTAAAAACAATAAATGATTAACAAATTTAACTATAGCAATAAACAAATATTTAATTTAAAACTATACTTGTTTATTTGTTTTGATTCTTAGAGGACTAAATATGATAGAACTTAAAGATTTACATAAAGTATATAAGACTAAAGATGGTCAAAAGGTAGAGGCGTTGAAGGGGATAACAGTCACTCTTCCAGATAGAGGATTAGTTTTCATATTAGGAAAGTCTGGATCTGGTAAGTCGACATTCTTAAATGTTGTAGGCGGTCTTGATACATTTGATTCGGGTGATTTGATTTTGTTTGGAAAGTCTTCAAAATCTTTTAATTCCACAGATTTCAATGCCTATAGAAACAAATATATTGGATTTATTTTTCAGGAATATAACATCATAAATAGTTTCACTGTTCATGATAATGTATCCTTGGCCTATGAATTGAAATACGGAAAAAATAACGAAGATAAAGTTCAGGAAATATTGAAGAAAGTAGGAATTGCTGAACTTTCAAATAGGAAGCCTAGCGAAATATCAGGCGGTCAAAAACAAAGAGTAGCAATTGCTAGAGCTTTGGTAAAACATCCTAGAGTCATATTGGCAGATGAACCTACGGGAGCCTTGGATGGGACTACTTCTAGAGATATATTTGATTTGCTGAAAGAATTATCTAAGACTTGTCTTGTCGTCTGTGTAACTCATGACGCATCCTGTGCTGAGACTTATGCGGATAGAATAATAAGACTTAAAAATGGCTTGATAGTCGATGATATCACAAGACATTCAAGTGAAGGCGAAGTGTTAGACGGATCGACAGTCTTTCATAAAGTGGGGGAAGGTCTTATTAAAATAGACAGTATAAAAAATATGACTGATAAGGACTTATCAGTCTTAAACGAAGCTTCTAGTTCTTATGATGGACCATCCTACATAACATATAAAGACAAGGTTAGATTTCCAGTTGATTTGATGGCCAATGATGATTCGATGGATTTACCAGTTGGATTTTCAAAGACTAATAAAGACGATATAGAAAAGAATATAAATCCTGATATCAAATACAATTCAAAGAATGGAAGAATTCCATTTACAACAATATTGAAAATGGCTATGAGTTCTTTGAAATCGGGATGGGTTAGATTGGTCTTTACTTTCATCCTCTCGATTATTTCGTTTACGTTCTTTGGACTTGCTTTGGAAGTATCTACTTATGATGCAAGTGATACTTACGCATCTTCTGCTGACATCTATAGAACTGATGCTATAACTTTATACAAACAAGTCTTTAAAGAAGATAACACTGAGTCGACAGTATATATGTCTGATGAAGATTATAACAACATAAAGGGCTCCTATAAAGGAGCTATTCCAGCTTATAGAACATTGAATATAAATATTAAGAAGAGCATCCCACAAGATAGAATTGATTCTTTACCTTCTTATTTAAAACTATCAACTTATTTCATTTCGCCATTAGATGACTTGTCTCAAATCGAAGCCTATAAAGACTTCAGCTTAGTAGACGGAAGTAAAGCTCCTTCTGCCACTGATGAAATAGTTTTGACTGATTATTTCTTAACTATGTTCAATGAGACTGGGTATTACGATTATACTGATTCAGCTAGTGGAACTTTAGTCGAAAAAGGATGCTTTAATAGTGAGGATTCATATAAAAACATCTTAGGAAAAAAGATTAAGATATATCAGAGTTTTGGCACGGATTCTTTGGATGAATCTGAGACCACCTATAAGGTCGTGGGAGTAGTTAAGACCGATTTAAACAAAGAAGATATTGAGACTGCTATGAATAATCTCGAGGCTGAAGATAATAGTAAGGACAAGATTATTCAATCATATGTCGATTTTTCAAGCTCTACCGATGGAAGAAGTACGGGAATGGAAACGACAGTCTTCTTCAGCCCATCGGCTTTCTCTGCTAATAATATTAAGAAATACGACATACAAGGAGAAAAGGACGGAATTAATTTAATTTCTAGAGTTTATGTTCCGACAAACTCTAAGGATGAAATAAAACAAGCATATAGTTTCAGCAAGTCTAAACACAATTTGACTGTCAAAGCTGATACTTACTATATTCAAAGATCCTATATTCAAAAGAGCTACACGATAAATTCATACATAGCTTCTAAACTAGATTCATCGTTCTTAGGAACGATTACTGGAATATCTACTTATGCCATGTACATAGCGATTGGAATTGGAATCATAGCCGTTCTGACTACTATGAACTTTATATTTACATCTGTTGCTTTTAAGAAACAAGATATAGGAATTCTTAAAGGATTAGGCTCGACTAGTAGAGATGTTTTTGCAATATTCGTTATAGAAAGTTTATTGATAGCTGCTGTCAATTTCATATTAAGCTTTGCAATAACTTGGTCTTTGACTCCGACACTCAATGCCTTGTTAGTTTCTTTGATGGGTATGTCGCCATTATCTATGCTGTCATTCAATTGGATTCAAGGAATGGTTCTATTCGTCTTATCTTTTGGTACGGCAATTTTATCAGCCTTGATTCCTTCCTATTCTATAGCTAATATGAAACCGGTAGATGCTATGAAAAGAAATGAATAATTGAATCCATAAGGCCTTAAATAATTATATGTGTACTAATCCTATTATCAAAAGATAGTAGGATTTTTTTACTATTAAGTAGTTTAATTATTAATTGATTTTTTATTTTTTTAATCTTTCAAATGAGTTTAGAATGTACTTGTCTTCAAAAGAGACAAGTTCATTTAATGAGGTAAATATAATGAAAAAAAGATATTCAATTGGATTGTTGTTAGTCATGTCTACAATGCTAATAAGCTGTGGAGGCGAAGCTTCTTCTAGTACTTCTACTAGTCCTAGCACACCTTCAACTCCAACTCCTGCCCCAGATACAGGAAAGACTGGTAATACTTCTTCATCTAAGGAAGAGGATGTCATCGGTGTCAAAGGACAAGAAGGTGCTTTGTATGCCAGTGTTGATTTAATGGGCAGCAAGATGATAGATTTGGCAGCTCCTTTCGATTTGTCTTATCGTACTGTCAATGGAAAGTTTGGAAGTGGCGAGAATGCTGATGCACAAATAGTAGTTAAAGATGCTACTGCTAAACACAAAGAAAAGGATGGAACAGATGCTTCAGCCTCTCCTCTCCACGCTTTGAATTCAGTATTCAGTCTTTTACCGCTCGTTTCATCTATGGGAATTGGGGGAATCGATTTATCTTCTATTCCTTATATCTCTGATTTGCAGATGAATGCTGCTAACTTTTATAACGATAGATTCGATGAATCCAATTCATATGGTCAGATGAATATCGACTATAAGGATGGACAAAATGTCTATTATTATGCTGAAGTCACTCCTAAAGATGAAACTGGAGCATTGAAAAATGATGAGAAAACTTTGAGAGAATATGCTGAAACAGAGTTGACATTACCTGAAATTCCTAGTACTTCAAATTTGGCTGATACACTCAAAGCATTCATCGATATTGCTTTTGGAGAAGATGGAATGCTCAATAAGGGATTTGATATGTCCATCTTGGAAGCTTTGCTTCCTTCATTCAATCTTGAGGACAACGCTATAGCAAAAGCATTGAGTGTTTTAGCTACTGGGCTTGAAGGTTCTATCGAAGGCGAAGATGATGAAACTACTGGAAATCATAAGACAATTATCACCTTGGGATTGAATGATACTGGAATCACTGATGCCAATGTTTATATGAACGATTTGACTGGCGGAATGGCAACACTCAGCAATGTCTCCCTCTCTTTGGAATTCACCAAAGTTGCTAATGCCGATGTTTCTACATTTACCGGTTTTGATGTCACTGTTGGAGTCATGGCTTTAGGATCGCTTCCTGTCGGTGTCGACTTAGCCTTGAAATTAGATCCTACTACTAAGGACTTAAAAGCTGATGCTTTAGACGAGATGGATGAAGGAGCTTTGAAAGCTCAGGCTTCATATCAAAAATACAAAGCTTTGAAGAATAAAGTTGATGAATATTATGATTTCAGCGTCGATGCAAGTTATGGTGTCGATGCAGAAGACATCATTAAATCTAAAGGTGAAAACATCGAATTAACTTCTGCTTATGGAGAAAAGATTGCCAAGGTCGGAGCTGAAGTCGAAGCTTTAGATACATATACTAAAGGATTGTTCAATCCTGAAACTTATGACTTTGTAAAGCCTGTTAATGAAACTAGTAGCAGTAAAGTATATGTCGGATTGGCATATGATGAAGGAATTAAATTGCTTAATAAATCAAAGACATATGCAGATTCATTTAATCAAGCAGACGTGGATGGATTGACAATCGCTGGTAAGTTAGCTGACGATACTGAGGTATTTGGGGAAGACGGATTCAATGTTGTTGCACTGTCTTATTTTAAGAACTATGAATCTAGCTATACTGAAGCTGAGAAGGCAAAGTTAGATGCTTTGATGACTAAGTATGCCTCATTGTACGATGAGTATGTAAATGTCATAGTAGAAGACACCAAAGAAGAATCCTTATATGATTCCTTTGATAAGATTGGAAAGATTATTGATAAAGATTGCACTATATTCGATGATTGCTTTACCACCTATCCTCAATATTCCATGTTCTATGGTGACAATAAAACTTCAATCGATGCTTCTATAGCTAAAGCTTTGGAAGTCAACACCAAGCTTAGAAATAAGATTGCTGAATTGGCTGGATCTATAACTTCTTATGATGACTTAGCAGTTGTTAGCTCAACTATGAGCAAAGCTATGCAATTGAGCAAGAATGTCTTTGCTATCGATGAAAACGGTGCTGTAAAAGATTCTGATTATAACGCTTTTAAGGCTAAGCTCATCGCAGATAATATAGATAAGTATGATGGATTGATGGAAGCTAAGGCTAAAGAAGATGTCGCTATTTTGAAACCTGAAGTCCAAAAAGTGACTAGCAAAGAAGAAGCTTTAGTAGTTATTACCAAGATAAATAATGCAAAGTCTAAAGTAGAAAATACATATAAAAATTGGCATCCTTCAACAAGCTTGTTTGGTGGCGATAATGAGCTTCCTGAGAATATTGCTTCAATCTATGATTCATTGATAACTTCGATTCAAAATATTTGGATTAAGTAACATCTTATGTAAATTCAAATCACTCCTTCAATGGAGTGATTTTTAATTTCTTTATATTAATTCGTATTAATTAAAAATAGACAATTTTAATTTTAAATATTAAATTTAAAATTATTATACTTAACTAAGCGGATATTTAGGAAGTATTTATTAAATTAATGATTTAGCACTTTTTAAGCACTTGAATTAATAAATTTTTTAGATAGGAGTACATAATTCATGAAAGTGTTAAAGGAAGGAAAAGAAATTAAAATCACATGTGTTACTTGTGGTGCTAAATTGGCTATTACTCAAACAGATATAAAACCATTCTTTGGAGAGACTTATGTTAGTGATAGTGGCTATGTAGTTTGTCCTAGCTGTAACAATTCTATTGAGTTAGAGCGTAGTGTTTGGACCAACAAATGGTTTGTAAGAAAATAATAGATAATTAAACCTCAATAAAAATCTTTAACATTAATTAATACGAATCATCTCTTTCTTTTAGTAAATATAGAGATGTTGTTTTTAAGCGATAATTGTTTTAAAATATCAAAGTTGTGCCGGCATAGCTCTTAAGGGTAGAGCAGTCGCTTCGTAAGCGAAGGGTTGGTGGTTCGAATCCACTTGTCGGCACCATCGATAATCACATCTCTTGGTTAAAATCCAAGAGATTTTTTGATTTACTGATATTCATTACTATCAATATCATCATTATATGTATTAAAAAGGAAATTTAAGTGGATTAGTAATACTATTTTATTTGTCGATCTTATTTGACAATATTAAAAAGTAAATATGCATTGTTCAATTTAAAATCCTTTATAAAAAATGTCTTTCTTTGTTTTATTGCATGTATTCTTTTGAATAATATACTAAATCAATTTGTTATGTAAGTGATCAATACCAGTTTGAATTGAATTTCTATATTTTATAAAAGTTAGGATTCTTTAGCACTTCTATTTGAATGAATCTAGCTTGAACTTGATGACCAAATAAATTGAAAATTAAGGAATTGTACGATAAAATTTAGGAAAGGAGCAAGTCAAAATGTCAGATACAAAAGAATTGATTGGGAAAAAAGTTAAAGGGGCTAGAGGAGAAGGTACTATTATAGACATCGATGTCAAAGGAAACATTGTAGTTGATTATAACGGAAAGAAATTTAAGCATCCCAGTGTCGCTCTTGAAAAAGGTCTTATAAAACTTGTTGATGAAGAATCGTCAGTGGAGGAAAAGACATCCAAAGATTGAACTGAATAGGGTTAACTTCGAAATTTAATCTTTTGTTTATTAATGAATTCACTATTACTTTTTTGAAGTGAAAAAAAAACTCCATTTCGATGGAGTCTTTTAAGTTTTATATCATTATCTACTCGATTTGTCGTATGGAATACCTTCACTCTTTGGAGCATGGCTTTTCTTTGAGAAGATGATCAATGATAACAATGTGAGTAAATATGGAAGCAACATGTAGAAAGCTTTGCTGTTATAGAAAGCATTTCCTGAACTGAAGGCGACTGTCATGAAGTTTGCAAAAGCGAAGAATGCTGCAAAAATCCAAGCAGAGATGGTTACATTTATAGCCTTCCAGTTTCCTAGAATTTCTATTGCTAAGACCAAGAATCCGTAACCGAAGACACCTGAATTTAAACTCCATTCACCTAATTTCAAACAAGAGAATATTATGTATCCACCAGCACCGGCGGCAGCGGTTCCTATAGCGGTTCCGATGTAACGCATTCTATTGACATTGATTCCGACAGAATCAGCAGCTTGTGGGTTTTCACCGCATGCTCTCAATCTAAGGCCGAATTTAGTTTTGTTCATAGTGAGAACCAAAATAGCAATCATTATGACTCCAATCACGAGAGTTAAATTCATATTAGAGAAACAGCCGTCGATAAATTCATTTCCGGATTTAATGTTTGTTGCGCTCATAAACATTGAGACGTCAACTTCAGGCTTATCCTTGTTTAAGATAATTGTATTAGCAATCAAAACGATAGCTGTTACAACGCTATTCAAGGCAGTTCCGACAATTGTTTGATCTGCTTTGAATTTGATTGACACGAATGATAGTAAGAATGAAAATGCTAGAGAGACTAGTATACATACAATTAAACCTAGTATGTAAATCAAATTAGCAAACCAGTAATTTGATATCAAAGGATTTCCATTCATCGCCCCAGCTATACCTCTACAGAACGAAATTCCTGAAAAAGCACCAATCAACATTGCACCATCCAAGGCGATATTGATGATACCAGAGCATTCCGAGAATAATCCACCGAATGAACCTAAGGTAAATCCAACACCAAATACTATCAGTAAGAAGACAATTGAACCATAAGTAAGTGGAGCTATATCAACTAAGAAATTCATATCTATTTACTCCTTCCTTCAGCATTGACTTCATCGTCTTTTTTCTTGAAAAGACTTCTAAACTTTAGATCTACATCATCTTTCTTACGCTCATTTCTTCTCTTCAACAAGTAACCGATGAATGAGCTTAAGCTTGCACCGTAGACGATGACTGCTTTGACCAATTCCATATAGTATTTACTATATGAAGCTGAGACGTTGACGATTCTTGTTTGAGCTTGGTTGATATAGGACAAGAAGAACGAACTGAAGATACATCCAATAGGATTGGTCTGACCTATCAATGCAATTGAAATTCCATTGAATCCATCGCTAATCATGACTCCATCCAAGGCACCGTAAGTGAATTGTGTAGGTGTGGCAGCACCATATACCATGTATCCACAAATTCCTGCTATTGCACCGCTGATGAGCAACGAAAGAACAATCTTACCATTTTGGTTTATACCAGCATATTTTGCTACATATTTGTTGGAGCCGCAAAGCTTGAGCTCGAATCCAAATTTTGTATATCTAAGAATGAACCAAATGATAATAGCGATGACAGCTGCAATGATTAATCCCCAAGTGACATCTTCGAATATTCCTGGACCTGCCAATGAAGGTAGTCTTCCAGTCTTAGGCATGATTGTAAGTTTTGTGTTATTGTTCTTATCAATCCATGTGTCAGGAAGATTTGATCCAATTAGACCGGTTAAATAATAGACGATCCAGTTGAGCATGATTCCGGATAAGACTTCGTTGACATTGAACTTTGCTTTTAAGAATCCACTTATAGATCCAACTGCAGCTCCTCCCAACATTCCAACCAATAAACACCAGTACCAATCTGCACCAGCTAATCCAGTCAAAATTGAAAGGAAAGCACCCATTGTCAATTGACCTGTTACTCCAATATTGAACAAGCCTAATTTAAAAGCAAACGATATCGAGATACCAGCCAAAATCATCGGTGTCATTTCTACTAAGACATTTGCGAAATTGCTTGGATTTTTTGCACCGGATACAAATATTACTCCTAAGCCTTCAAAGCAACTTGAAGGATCACGAATCATCATTACTATGAAACCGATGAAAAGACCTATCAGAATACAAAAGATACTTGAGGTTGTAGCTCTAACAGCTTCATGCGAGTATGACCAAGAGAAGAATTTTCTTACTGCTGCACCAGTTTTTGTGTTGGTAAACCAGTTCCAACCTTTATTGAAGAAATGCCCAATGGGGGTGAATACATTTGTGTAGCACCAGTTCCAAATAAACTGGAAGAAATGACCGATAGGAGTCAATACTTTAGAATAAACATCTTTGAAGAACTTAGATAAAACAGATGTTATCTTATTCCATATTTCTTTCATATTATTCACTCCTTTCTTGCTTCTTTGTTCCTAACATATAGAGACCAATCTCTTGTACAGTGGTCTCCTTAGGATTCAATTCAGCAACTATTTCACCATCGTGCATGACTAGAATTCTATCGGACAAATTCATTACTTCATCGAGTTCTAGCGATACTAGAAGAACGGCTTTTCCTTCGTCTCTGTTTTGAATTAACTGTTTATGAATATTTTCAATTGCACCAACATCCAAACCTCTTGTAGGAGAGACAGCTATCAATAGGGGGCAATTTGTATCCATCTCTCTTGCAATGATTGCTTTTTGTTGGTTTCCACCAGACATCGACCTAACTGTAGATAGTGGACCTAAGCTTGAACGAATATCATATTTTTTAATCATTTCATTAGCGTATTCGTTTATTTTTTTCTTATTTCTTAAGCCGAATACTTCATATGGTCTTTCAAAGTATTTTCTTAAAACGATGTTATCAGCCAAAGAGAAGTCCAAAGCCAATCCATATTTCTGACGATCCTCAGGGATATGTGAAAGACCGGCTAATGAACGTTTTCTAATAGTAAGTTTTTCCAAATGTACATCGACATATTCAGGGACGGTGTATTCTTTATGTTTCTTTTCTATTTCTAGTTTTTTCTTTTCGCTGTATTTTTGATTCTTGACATTATGAAGGATGATTTCACCTTCTTTAGCTCTGCACAAACCTGTTATTGCGTAAATTAAATCGGTTTGACCGTTACCTTCGATACCTGCGAGACATACAATTTCACCGCTTCTGACATTGAAAGAGACATGCTTTACTGTTTCTTTCTCTTTTTCTTGGTTGAATACAGTCAAATTGTTTATGGTTAGGACTTCCGCACCTGGATGGCATTCATCTTTTGAGGTCACTAATTCGACATCACGTCCGACCATCATTTTAGAGAGTTCCTTAGCGTTTGTCTCTTTAGTGTTGAGTGTTCCAATGCATTTTCCTTTTCTTAAGATGGTAACTCTGTCAGTGACCTTCATGATTTCATCGAGCTTATGGGAGATGAATAGTATTGACTTTCCTTCCTTTGCTAAGTTTCTAATAGAAACCATTAAGTCATCGATTTCTTGAGGAGTCAAAACAGCAGTAGGCTCATCAAAAATCAGAATGTTTGAATCTTTGAACAACATTTTTAAGATTTCAACTTTTTGTTGTTCGCCAACACTCATATCGTCAACTTTTTCATCGAGGTTGATGTTAAAGTTGAATTTGTTGCACAAATCTACAAGTTTTTGTCTAGCTTCTTTAGGCTGAATAAATCCTAGTTTATTTGTAGGTTCAACACCTAAGATTATATTTTCCAAAGCAGTGAACACTCCGACCAACATAAAATGTTGGTGAACCATTCCTATTCCTAGGTCGGAAGCTTGGTGAGGATCTTTGATATTGACTTTTTTACCATTCAAAAGTATTTCACCTTCGTCTGGTTGATAAAGACCGGAAACCATAGACATTAAAGTAGATTTTCCAGCTCCGTTTTCACCTAGCAAAGCATGAACTTCACCTTTTCTGAGGGTGAGAGAAATATCATCGTTAGCCTTGATTCCCGGGAAAATTTTAGTTATATGTCGTAATTCTAGTACATTTTCTATATTCTCTTCTTCCATCTATTTTCATTCTCCTTATTTTAAAAAAAGAGGTAAGGAAGCCCCTTACCTCTCCTTTAAGTCGAAGCTTAGTTGTTAGTTGTCACTTTGACCTTTGTGGTTGTGGGAAGATTTTCAACGTCAGAAGAAACAGTGATTTCTCCGTTCTTCATCTTGGTGACTGCGGTGTTATAGTCTGCAACAGTCCATTTCTTGAAGTTCCAGCATCCGCTGTCTCCAGAGTTCTCAGGAGTTGCAAGACCGACGGCATCGTCTTCAATTCCGAGGTTCAAAGTCTTTCCAGCATATTTAGCATCAAACTTGTGGTCGTGAGTATGCCACTCGGTGAGAGCGCTCTTGATTGAAGCGGCGAGACCTTTGGTAGCAGAAGTCAAGATCTTCTCATTCATCTTATCAGGTCTGATGGAAGTATCAGCGTGTTGGTTAGTATCAACACCAATCCATGAAGCATCCTTTCCGGAGGTGCTCAAGGCTGTTGTAACTGAGTTATAAACAGCACCACCGCAAGCAAAGATTGTTTCAGTTCCGTTTGCATACCATTGGCTGGCAAACTCAGTTGCTTCAGGAGTTGAAGCAAATTGTCCAGCATAGTAGTATTCCATGTTGACTGCATTGTCAGCAAGGCCCATTTCCTTAGCGGCAGCTTCAGCACCTTGGATATATCCGAATCCGTAACGTTTGACAGCAGGGACGGCCATACCACCGATAAATCCGAGCTTTGTCAATCCATCCTTGACGGCACCATAACCAGCAAACCAACCAGCTTGTTCCTCATGATATTGAGTCATAGCGACATTGTCTTTTAAGGTGTACTCGGTGTAGTTATCATCACTATCTTGAGCAACACAATCCAAAGCCAAGAAAGAGACATTAGGATATTTATCTTGAACCTTCTTTATAACAGGTTGGAACAAATATCCAGGAAGTACGACAAATTTAGCACCCCATTCGACTGCGGAATCGATAGCAGAGACTCTTTGAGCAGTAGTGAAGTCGCCATTGACAGCAGAAGGTTGGTAATACTTAGTTTCTATTGTTCCACCAGTAACAACGTTGTTGCTGTTTTTTGTTCCACCACCATTTTCGATAGCCCAATCATTTACAGCATTCCATGAAGTCTCATTGAAGTTGTGATCGTTGAGAGTTCCAGAATCGGTAACCAAAGCAATCTTAAGAGCACTTTTATCACCATCATCTTTCTTAGAACATGAAGCTAATGAAAGCAAAGACAAACCGGCCATAAGAATTAAGACTGACTTTTTCATACTATTATATTTCCCCCTAAATTGTGTGAAAAATCTTATCATCTATAGTCTAATCTCTTCATTTGGGATTTACAGTTTCTATACGAATTCTATACCCGATTTCAATAATAAACATTTTTTTCTTTATCAATTTTAGAAAGGGTTTTCAACAATAGGACTGATAAAATAAAGCTTAAAACAATGAAGGAAGTTGACCAGGTTTGTATTGGAAATATGATTGTTTATTAATTTACAACATTCAGATTATTTTTGATCGAATGTAAAGCATTATTTTATTCTCTATAACAAATAAAGAAGCGTAGTAAACTATTTAAAGAAAGGATCTTTAAGCTTTAAATGCCGGTTATCTCAATTGTGTTTATTTCTTTGTCTGTTGTTGCCTTATTATCCTTTATATGTATTTTATTTGTTAGAAAAATTAAAGCTACTGATAAGGATAAAAAACGTAGGATTATTGGTAAAAGACGAAATAGGAAGTATGTCGATTTTGTCAATGAGCACAGCTTAGCTATAAGAGCAATAAAAGAATTGAATAGTAAATATCAATTCAGTCCTATTTATCCTTTAATATATAAATATTGCTATGATACGACTGTGAACTTTGAAAATGTTAGCTGCAAGGATTATTTGATATATCAATTTCAATTGCTGAACAGCAATAAACTTTATTAAAACTAAATAAAAACATTGACTATTCTTTTAATTGGATTATAATTATTTTTTGGCTATTGTCCGGCTTTTCAACCCGGTAAATTGAAGCAAAGACAAGGCCCAAACAAATATATTTACAAAAAGGATTGAAAGCAAAATGCAAAGGCAGACTACACAACTTACAAAGGAGCAGGTTGCAAACGGCTCCAAAAAGTGGTTCTTGGTAGACGCCGCAGGGAAGCCCCTCGGACGTCTCGCCAGCGAAATCGCTGTCGTTTTGATGGGTAAGGAGAAGGTTGATTACACTCCTTCTGTTGATTGTGGTGACTATGTCATCGTCATCAACGCTTCTAAGGTTTATCTCTCTGGTAACAAGCTCAAGACAAAGAACTATTACGATAACAAGAGATCCAGCTACGGCGGACTCCGTACTCGTTCAGCTAAGGTCATGATCGAACAATATCCTGAAGAGATGCTTATGCGTGCCGTTAGAGGTATGATTCCTCACACTTCTTTGGGCAAAGCTCAGTTCAAGAAGCTCTATGTCTACAAGGATGAGAACTATGAACAACAGGCTCAACAACCTGTCAAGGTTGAACTTTGCGACATCTATCGTGAGGAGGACAAGTAATTATGGCTACCATGAAAGTAATCACCAATAAGGATCAAGCTCCTGTCTACTACGCAACTGGCCGCAGAAAATCTGCAGTCGCTCGTACTTTCGTTAAGACTGGTTCTGGAAAGATCACCATCAATGGTGAGGATCCTGAGAAATACTTCCCTAACAAGTATCTTCTCATCGACCTTAAGAGACCTTTGGATCTCACTGGTATGACTGGAAGATTCGATATCAACATCACTGTTAATGGTGGTGGATATTCCGCTCAAGAGAATGCAGCTCGTTTGGGAATCTCTCGTGCTTTGACTCTTGTCAATGCTGATTTCCGTAAGGTCTTGAAGGCTAACGGACTTATCACAGTCGACTCCAGAGTTGTCGAACGTAAGAAATACGGTCTTCACAAGGCTCGTAAGGCTCCCCAATTCTCCAAGCGTTAATCCATTCGGATTGTTTGGAAACAAACAGAATCAAATTACCTCAGCTTCGGCTGAGGTTTTTTGATTCTTTAAGTCAAAAAGAAATAAATTGTTATTAATAAATTTATTTCCTTTTACTAAATGCATAATTGTTCTTCATATATAATTAGAAAAAGCCTGTTTTTTATTTGATACTATATAGGTTTTAATGTAACTAAAACGGCTTATTATCTTTAAAAAGAAGGGCTATATATTTATAATTAATAGGATTCCGTTGCGAGGGTAATGCTTATGAAAAAGAAACAAAGCTTGGATAACAAGCAGCGGAGGGATATTCTGAACAGATTGCCAAGGATTTTCCTTGGCATTTTGATGATTTTATTAGGAATCCTCTGCTTTACTAATGGTGATGTCTTTTCTAGATTCTTAAAGTGGGTATCAGTTTATATCTTTGGAATTATGTTCTTTGTGTTAGGTCTAGGATTGGTAGGTGTTGGAATTTATTTTTTGATTGCTCCTATCATTGGGGATAAACACAAGGTTCATTGGCTCGACATAAGCATGGTGATAGTCGCTTTCTTCTCATTGTCAGTCTTACTATCATGTATGGATAACCTCAGCAATATGAAAGTTGGTGACTTTACTTCGACATATGCCAATTTGATGGCTAACAATTCTCCTTCGGGTTTCTATGTTGAAATACCTTCTAGGATTTCAATGGTTGGTGGTGGCTTTATTCCTACGCTGTTTGTCTCTCTTGGAAACACTATTGGAATGGGGTTGTTAGGTACTAGAATTTTATTTGGAGTTTTATTAGGATTGTCAATTTTAGTTTTGCTTCGTTACCCAGCTATTACTTTATCGCATACAATCGCTAGAATTAGAAAAGAACATGCTAGAAATAATATTCAAATTCCAGTAGTTGAAAGAAGTTCGGATTTGATTGAAGATAAAAATAAGAACAGTGATATTGAAATAAAATCACAGCAGACGACCATAATAGATAGTACAAATAGAAACGATGCTGTTGTAGATAATAAATTCTATAAGAGCAATGATGATATTTCTGTAAACAATATCAGTAAAGAAAATTCCGGTGAAGTATTGAATCAAACCATAGCAGTAGAAAAGAATGATGTTGTTGATAAAAAAGTGGATAATGTAGTCGAACAGGTACCTGTTAGTGAACATAAGGATGAAATCAATAATAAGGATTCCAGTTCTTTTTTCAACGATTATTATGATGATTCTTTTGAATCGGAAGTCTCTATTTTTGACAATGGATTTGGTAAAGATTTAGTAAATAATGATGAGAATCAGGGACAAAAAACTGATTTTAATAAAGATACTAAAATCGATTTGCAAAATGTTGTTCAAGATAATGATTCTGAAGATGATGATTTCTTTTCAAGCAATCCATTCTCCTCTAAAGTAGACAATATTAAGATGACTAATATATCTTCCATAGATAATTCGCAAAAGAACAATGATTCTACTAATGCTGAAACGCTGATAAATTCTAAGAATAATGAAACTGAAGATGTAGTTTTAAATAAGACAGAAGAAATTACTAAAGAAGATGAGAAAGAAGAGTTGGATTTACCTAAAGATGATCCAATAGATTTTAATCAATTTGATCATTCTTCAAATGTTATTGTCGATGATGACACCGATATTAAAATAAATAATCCCATTCAAAATGATGATAGATTAAGTGGTGAAACTTCGAATGATAGTTTTAATAATACAAATGATAATGCTCAAAAAGTCGAATCAGCAAGAGATGTTGTTTATAGAAATGAAGGCTTTTCTTTAACTCAGACTGATGAACAAATAGCTGAAGATCAGCAAAGGGCTGATTTAGCTGCAAAGAATAGAAGAACTGACTTCAGTCAGAATACAACTTTCGAGCTTCCAAAGATAGAAACTGAAGATACAAAGCCTGATGAAAATGACGAGGATCAAAAACCAGTTGAGCCTATTAAGGAACAACCCGAAGAAGAGCAACCTATAGTAATAACGACTAATAAAAAGTATGTCTTGCCAGATGATCAATACTTGATGGATTTTGATAATTCTAAAATATTAGAAGAAATAAAATTAAAGGATGTAGAAAGAGGATATACAATTAGCAACTTCTTTAAACAATATGGAATCAAAGCTTCATGTACAGGTTTTGACATCGGAGCTGCTTTCTCTTGTTTTCATATCAATCTTGAGCCTGGTGTTAGAATGAGTTCGATTGAGAACGTTATGACTAACTTGTCGGTTACATTGGAAGGAAATAGCTCGGTTAGATTCTTGCCGTTGATAAGTGGAAAGAGTTTCTCTGGAATAGAAGTAGCAAATCCAGTATCTATGACTGTTCCATTCAAGGAGCTATATGATTATTTGATGTCTATCGATCCTAAATGCGAGAAGAAGTTGCTCATGCCATTAGGAAAGGATGCTTTCGGTAGAATTCTTACTACTCAATTGAATGAATTGCCTCACTTATTGGTAGCAGGAACTACGGGTAGCGGTAAGTCTGTGTTTATTCAGTGTATCATCATGTCGATTTTGATGAGGACGTATCCTAATGAGGTTAAATTTGTCTTGATCGATCCTAAGAAGGTTGAATTCTCTAGATATGCTGATATGCCGCATCTATACTGCCCTGTAATCACAAAACCGGAGAAAGCTGTGGTGGCATTGAGCAAATTGACTGATGAGATGGATAGAAGATTCGGCTTATTCTTAAAAGCTGGTGCACAGAAATATGAGAGCTATCAAGCTTATTGTAAAAGGAATCCAAAGGCTGAAAAATTACCTTACATCGTGGTCATAATTGATGAGTTTGCTGATCTTATGACTACCAGTAATGGAGCTGTTGCAAAGGATGTGGGAAGATTGGGAGCTAAAGCAAGAGCCTGCGGTATTCACTTGATCATCGCTACCCAAAGACCTTCAGTCTCAGTTATTTCAGGTGATATAAAAGCTAACATTGTTGCAAGAGTCTGTTTGATGGTATCTTCTGGACAGGATAGCCGTGTTATCTTAGATGAAAATGGAGCTGAGCAACTTGTTGGAAAAGGTGATTTATTGGCTAAGATTCCTAATAACAAAGGAATGCTCAGATGTCAATCTGGATTCATATCTGATGAGGAGATGTCTGCAGTTGTCAATTATTTAAAACAAAGAGCTCAGCCTGTTTACAATTCTGAATTTCTTTCTTTAGATGCTGAACCAGTATATGAAGATCTTTCTGGGGAAGATGGGAAGAAATCCATCTATGATAGAGTGAAATCGGATCCCATGTACTCTAAAGCAAAGGAAACAGTAACATCAACTCATAGAGCTACAGCATCTTATTTATCTAGAGAAATGGATATTCCTTATAATAAAGCTAGTGATTATTTGGATGCCATGGATATAGAAGGCATAACGAAGAGATTAGGTAATGGGAAGCATGTTCTCACTAGTGATTTGGAAGATGATTGACACTACCGAGGTATAACATAAAAAAACAAGGCCATACTGATTTAAAATAATCAAGTATGGCTTTTTTTGAAAGGAGTAATAGATACTTATGAATAAGTATTCAGGTTTAATATTGAGACCTAGTGGTGAATTTAGAAAAAATTCAGCATGTATTTCATTGGTCATCGACAAAGATAAAACATCTTATGAAGCTCTGCTAGCTTTGTCAGTAATGCTAAAGGTTTCATCTAACGCATATAAAGATGAGAGAGGATATAAGCTTAGATTGATGAACTTATATTCTTCGACAGTTAGTTTTGGTGCTGTCAGATATGGAAATAAATATTTGTTCAATATTTTGTTGGAATGTCCTTTGGACAAGTTTATAGAATCTTCTTTTTCTTCTTTGGAAAGTAAAGTATTTAAAACATACAAGGATTTGATTTATAAAGGTCTTGCTCATGATGAGGCAAAATTGATGTTGGTCAAAGGAAGAATGATTAGAGATAATGGAGATACGACAGCTAATCCTTTCTTTATGGCTCTAGAAGGATTGAGGAAGAATTTCTTTCCGGAAGCCACTTTCGGATATCCACCTTGTGGTGACAATACGAGAATTATGTCTTTGACTTTTGATGATTTGGAGAAGGCTTTGGAGGCTGTTAGAAAAGCTGACGCATATATAGGAAGTGTCGGATTTCAGAAAAAGGGAAGAGAGTTTGGCAAATTATTTAGTATCGGTGAAAAAGCTCCAGAATGGAAATTCGATATATCTGTTGAAGACAAGGTGAGCGATTTGTCATTGATCAAAGATGGAATCACTTCTTCTTGCATCGCTATCGGTTATCAAATAGAGGCTGAGCAAGGCAACAAAGGACATGCACTAAAGAATATATTATCTAAAGTTCTCTCTGATGATAATTCTCCTTTGTTCCAAGGATTAAGAGAAGAAAAGGGCCTGACATATGGTGTAGACGTATCGTTCCCTAAAGGCGATAAGGCGATGATCGTATCTTCTGTGATCGATGCAAAGAACGTCAACGAATTTATTAAGACCACCGATCAGCTTTTATCCACTTGTGCTGAATCTATAACTCAAGAGCGACTTGATGATATAAAGAAAGCTATAAAGACGAGTATCGACGATATGTTTGGAGAACCTACTACTTATGCTTTAGCTTTGAATAAATCAGTTTTGAATCAGTCTCCCTCGACTGCAGATGAATTGATGAAATTATATGACAGTATTACATTGGGTGATGTCAAAGATGCTATAAAGTCATTGAAGAAGGTTGGAAGCTTCACTATCAATCCTTCTAAGGAGAACTGAAATGGATAAGTATTATTTTAAAAGACTTAAGGTTTCTTTATATGAAGGAAAAACAAAGGATGGATTGTCTTATGTTTTAGCTCCTTCAAAAGCTAGCAATATTAAATATTTTGGAATATTGATTCCTAAAGGCGGTCTCATGGATGAGATAGAAATAGGAGGAACAAAGATTCCTGCTGGCATCGCACATCTTTTGGAACATAGATTGTTTGAAACAGCGCAGGGAGATACTTTGAAGAAGTTCTCAACTCAAGGTGCTTTCGCTAACGCCTATACGACTCAATCTTGTACATTCTTCTATTTTGCTACATCTCAAGGTTATGAAGAACCATTGAACACTTTGTTTTCTATGTTCAAGTATTTTTATCAAACAAATGAAAAACTAGAAGCAGAAAAACCTATTGTTTTAGGTGAATTAGCATCCGGACGTGATGACCCTAGTTATGTTTTCGATAGACAAATGGTCAAATCACTTTATTTTTCTTCTCCTTTGAAAGAAGAAATCATTGGAACAGAGAAATCTCTTCAATCCATCCATTTGTCTTCTGTAAAGAAGTTTTATGAACAATATTATTCTGTCGAGAATTTAACTTTCTTTGCTGTCGGTGATTTCGATCCTCAAGAAGTTGCTAAATTGTTGAATAAGGCTGGATTACCATCATTTAAGAAATTACCTGTTAAGAAATATCAAAACGATGAGAAATATGACAAGGTTGCTGAGCCATATACTGAAATCAATTCTCCAGATGGTCAGACTTATTTGGGTGTGGGAATCAAATTTCCTCGTAGACAAGAACTATATGAAAAATTTGGGGATGATCTATTTGCTTTCTATGAAATGGCTGGAGATATGATTTTCTCCTCAGTCCATGAATCGATAGCAAAGATGAGAGATGATGGATTGATTATTTTCAACAATGGTCATTATTTAGAAGAAGCTGGAGAAGATACATATATGACTGCATTCTTCGAAACTAATTCACCTGATAAGCTTAAGAATGCTTTGGAGAAACATTTCTTGGATTTGCCTAAGGCTTATAAATCGATGACTTCACCATTTAGATCCATGCAGCTTTCTTACTTAGGGTCCAGTATCGAAGATGTCGGTGATAGCGAGGACTATTTGACTAATTTAATCGATGGATATTTGAATCATTTCGCATGGCCTGCTTTGGTCAACAGAGCTTTAGCCTTCAAAAAGAATGATGCCTGTAATTTTGTAAAGGAAGTATGCAGCTTTCCTAGAGCATATGTCTTGTTGAAAGGCAAGGAGTGATGATGAAAATTGGAATTGACAATGTTCTCATTTCAAGAATGAAGGACTTGAATCCGGCTTTTCCAAAGACTTATTTGTCAAAAAAAGAGTACGAAGTTTATCAGAAGTTTGTTAGTCAAGATAGAAAAGATGATTATTTAGCTTCAAGATTTGCTGCAAAAGAAGCTTTTGTTAAAGCTAGTGGAAAAAAAGATATAAAATATAACAGAGTTGAGATATTGGATGATACGACTGGAAGACCACATCTATATGTCGATGGGGTTGAAGTAGGACAAGTTTCATTGACTCATGATTTTATTGCTAGTGCGATAGTTCTACTCGATGATTGATTTTATAAGGGAGATATTTATTATGGATTTCTATGCAAAACTTATATCAAAAGATGCCATTCAACTTTGGGTAAAAAAAGGATTATGGCCTAATGGTAAGGATCCTTATCTTAGACTCTATGATCGCTATAAGCCTGTTTTGACTTTGAAGCCTATCTCTGTAGCTGATCAAGGCGATCACTACATGTATATGCTTCCTGTTCAATATGATTTCAATGTCGATAGCGATTATAGTATTCTTGATATATTGAACAATGTCATTAAATTAGATGTTTCAGTATTGGGTGATTATGATGACTTTGATAAGAAATACAGATATGATGGTCCTTTAGGTGCTGTATATTCAAAAGAAGAGACATCCTTCTATGTGTTTGCTCCTTTTGCTACTACCATGTTCGTTCATTATAAACTCGTAGGTCAAGATTCAGTCTCATCTGTTCCGATGGAAAGAATGGAATGTGGTGTTTATAAAGTCACCATCAAAGGTGACTTGGATGGTGCTAGTTATTTATATGCAGGTTGCAATGGAGGTAAGTTCTTTACTTCTACTGATCCTTATTCCTTTGGGTTGTCATCCAATTCACGTTATTCTTTTGTCATCAATCCAGAAAAAGTATTATCCCGTCCTTTGAATAAAGAAAATCTTAAACCTTTGGATTTGACTAAGATGTCCGTTTATGAAGTAGATGTCAGAGATATGACTTCATTGACTGATATCCAAAACAAAGGAACTTATCTAGCTTTGACTAAAGAAGGTTTAAAGACTGAAGACGGATTCCCAATTGGATTGGATTATTTGAAATCATTGGGTGTAACTCATATTCAAGTGTTACCTGTTTTGGATTTTCAAACTATCGACGACGATGATCCTTTCAAGACTTATAACTGGGGTTATGATCCAGTTAATTACTTCACTCCTGAAGGATCGTATTCAACAGAACCTAATGATCCTTATAAGAGACTGTTCGAATTGAGAGATATGATTGCTGGATTCCATAAGAATGGATTGAGAGCTGTATTTGATGTAGTCTATAACCACGTATTCAACAAAAATACAAACTCTTTAGATATTCTTGCTCCTGGATATTACTTTAGAAAGAATAAAGATGGTTCTTTATCTAATGGAAGCTTCTGTGGAAATGATTTGGAATCTAGACATTATATGTGTAGAAGACTTATCAAAGATTCTTTACGTCATGCAGTTGAATTTTTCGGGGCTGATGGCTTCAGATTCGATTTGATGGGACTCATCGACTCGACAACGATGAAAGAAGCTTATGAGAGTTTGAAGAAAGACTATCCTGATATGGTTTTTTATGGAGAAGGATGGGATATGCCTACAGCATTGCCTTATCAAGAAAAGACTTGTGATGGTAACGGATTATCATTACCTGATATCGGATTCTTCAACGGATTCTTTAGAGAAGCTTCGAAAGGAGGAATAGGTGATTCCATTGGCTCTTGCGGATATTTGGATGGAGATTTAGGAAAGATTGAGGATTTTAAATACGCGTTTGCTGGAAGTGTTATGGATATGGGTAGAAGACCGATGTTCGTAAAGACTTCTCAATCTATTAACTTTGTCGAATGTCACGACAATGAAACTTTGTTCGACAAGATTGAATATGTCTGCAAAAATGAATTGCCAGATGAGAAAAAGAAACGCATTAATTTGATAAACGCATGTATTGTATTCGCTCAAGGAATTCCATTCTTCCATATGGGACAAGAATTTGGTGGGACTAAAAGAGGATATGGCAATACATATAATGCAGGAGATGAATTGAACGGCTTCAACTATGATTTAGCAAGTCAAAATCAGGACATGATTAAGTTCTTAAGAGAAGCCTTGGAATTGAAAAAGCAACTTCCTATTAGCTTCTTGGAACGTGAAGATATCGTCAAACATATATGCTTTGAAAATATCGGACATGGTGCTTTGAAAGTCACATATAATTTTGATGATGGTGAGGCTTATCACATCATCATCAATCCATCCAAGGAAACTTTCTCATATAATTTCAGTAAATATGTAAAGATAATCTTCAATGGAAAAGGTAAAATTCCTTCTGGATGTGATTTCTATTCACAGCTTCTTATAGTTCCTGCTATTTCATTTAATATTTGTTATCAGCGAAAAGATTGAACAAAAGGAGGATTGAAATATGCCTAGTGTAATGAGACTTGTTTGGCCGTTTATATTTAGAGTAGCAACAAAAAGCCCTAAGATTTATACTTATGCAAATCATCCGGAGAAGGCACCTTTGGATGTTAGATACAATTTATGCAGGGAAGCTGCCCTTTCACTTTATAAACCATTTAGAATTAAATACATTATCAAGGGTGAAGAGAATTTACCTGAAGGAAGAGTATTGTTCTGCCCAAACCATCAATCAGATTGGGATTGTGTTTCTATGTTGATGGTAAATAAGAAACCAGCAGGACTTCTAGCTAAACTCGATGTTTCTAGAATGCCAGTCATCGATGGTGTATTGAGATCTGTCAGTGGTGATTACATCAATAGAGGTTTTCCTCTTTCAGAATTGAGAACGATAAATAGTATTGGGAAAAAATTAGTTGCTAATCCTGATATGTCTTATTTCATTTGGCCTGAAGGAACTAGGACTCCAGATGTTGTTCATCATACATTGAGTGAATTTCACTCAGGTGCTTTTAGAGTCGCTCAAACATCCAAAGCTCCGATTGTTCCAATCGCCCTTTTTGGAACATATACCCTGTTAGATTTCAAATCTAAGGATAAAAAAGTATATCCAATTCAAATATCGTATTTGAAGCCTATTTTTTATGACGAGTATAAAGACTTGAGACCTGTTCAAATAGCTCAATTAGTTCAGTCGAGAGTCGATGAAGAAGTTTCTCGTCAAAGAGAAGAGCAACCTAAATTAGAGGAATATTGGAATAGACCTGAGAATGTCAAGATTTATAAGAAAGAATCCAAGGCTTGGTACAAGGCTTATTTGAAGGAGCGTAAAGCACAAAAGAAGGAAGAAAAGCCTCGTATTAAAGAGTGGAGAAAGACTCATCCTCTTCAACCTAAAAATTCTAAACCTAAAATAACTAAAGAGCAAAAAGCTAAGATTCAAGAAATGCGTGAGGAAAGAAATCAATTGGTCGAAAAATTCAAAGAGCAAGGGCGTTTAGAAGAAGAGGAGAAGAGAAAACAAGAATCTTCTTCTAAATAATAGCTATGGATTATAGAAACATATATCAAGTTATATTAGATATATTGGAATCAAAAGATGATTCCAAATTTAGCAATGTTTTAAAAGATATGAAGGTTGCTTCTCCTGATGGATCTAAAGCAGCTAATAATAAGCTAATTCATGATTTGTTTTTATCGACTGGGAAAGATATAGTTCAATCGGACTTTGGCTATTCGACTGTTGTTAAATTTATAAAAGATGAATCAATCTCTTATCCAGAGCTTAATGATTTAATAATCGATAAGTCTGATTATATCAACAGATGTTTGGATAAAGAATCTTCTACAGCTTATTATCTTCTTTACTGGACTTTTAAGATGTTTTCAATGTTATATAAACCTGATAGATATCTTGATGAGCTTGTAACTACTTTTAAACCTATTTTGGATGATTATGGAAAAGAGATAATGAATCCATGGTTTTATCATTTCATGGATGGATATAGGACTTATTTTTTTAAGGAATTTGAGAAGAGCTCAGCCACAAATAATGACGGATATAATTATGCAGCTTCATGGTTGTTCGGTGCTAGTCACATGACTCAGACGATAATGCTGAGATTTGGTCTATCTTATTGGAAGAGTGTCTATCCTCATTTTGAATGGTTTTCACCAAGAAATGATGATAAGTTTGAAGTCAATCCTAATTTTTTAGCCAAGACTTTAGCCTATAAAGATGGGAAAGAAATAAAAGAATTCTTACCGATCTTTATTTCTTTTGGCCATCAGATTACATTCAATTATAAAAATCATTTGTATAGTATTAAATTCCTATATTCTGATGTCGATCAAGACGATATCGTATTGATGATGGACGGAAAAGAATATAAAAGATTTGATTTCTTGGATGATTTTATAAAGGACAAGTCTATAGACGGTCATGGAATAATGGATGTATTTGATGAGTGTCTCAATGTGACCATAGAAATAAAATAACAATTAATTGATGAATAAAAAAAACACCAAAGGGTCAATGTAGTGCACCCCTCTCACTGGACCAAGGAGCAATAGCAATGATGGATGGATT
>OGOQ01000937.1_pt1 | contig 25257 bp, 16 predicted proteins | sample 1552691 | NCBI WGS metagenome assembly OGOQ01 (sample SAMEA2580209, study PRJEB22360) | human gut metagenome | biome: human gut; feature: human-associated habitat; material: faeces | place: Denmark | collected 2008/2010
TCGGTGACCGGGTGTGGTTGTTCCCGCCTCCGAATGCGAGCCATACGAACGGCAGGCGGCCGTTGAACACGCCCGTACCTCCGCGGAGGATATACTTGCGCTCGCCGGTCATGTCCCAGTTGAAGCCCACGCGGGGAGCCACCGACAGACGCGCCTTGGGCATGTCCGAGGTCTTGTAGCCGCCGTGGTCGGCGAAGATCTCCGTAAAGTCCTTATTTTCGTTGCCCGAGATCGACGGATAGACCGGAACCTCGAAACGCACTCCGACCGTCGCCTTGAAACGCTCGCTCACGTTGATCTCGTCCTGCAGGTAGACCGAGTACTGCATGTAGGTGAACTCGGGGAACGCCTGCGACAATGCGTCGTTGTTGCCGTGTGCGATGCGGAACGCCAGCGGGGCCTTGTCGTTCTTGAAGTCGTCCCAGCTTTCGTAGACGTAGTATCCCGCGCCGCCCTGCAAGTAGCCGTTCGTGGTCAGGTTGTGCTCGAACTGCAAACCGGCCACCAGCCGGTGCTTGCCCAGCGTGTAGCCGATCTCGTCGGTTAGGATGTGCGTCGACACTTCGCGCAGGTTGCCTTCGGTGAAGGGATCGAGTCCGAACGAGGCGTACAGGGCGCTCGCGCCGTTCTCGGCAGGCTCCAGAATGTCCACCGTCGGGAAGATGCCGCCGTCGTAGCTGCGCGGCTCGTACTGGTGCGAATAGGTGTAGCGCAGCGTGTTCGTCAGGCGGCTGTCCATGAAGCGGGAGTTGAGTTCGGCGGCCACCGACGTGAAGTTCTGCTCCTGATAGTAGCGCGAATTCCCGAAATACATGGCGTAGACCGAGGTGCGGCCGTAAACGTCCTTGTCGTACACTTTGCCGGCGTTGAGCGGCGAGATCGACGACGATGGGGCCGACGAATACTTGTTCTGCGTCCGGCTGAACCGCACGTTCAGCGCGTGGTTGCGGTTGATGTTCCAGTCCACGCGTGCCATGAGCTTGTAGCCGGGCGTCTTCACCGAATAGTTCTGGTAGGCGCCGGGGTTGTAGCCGTAGTTGTCGATCAGGAACCGGCTCATCTCGTCGAGTTTCGCGGTCGTCGGGCGGTTGTATTGCAGGGCTTTGCCGAAATCCTGGCTTTCGCTCGTGCGGGCCAGCCGGGAGTTGCCCGGCGTGGTGTTCCACTCGCGCTCGAAGTTGGCGAACACGAAGAGCTTGTTCCTGACGATCGGGGCGCCGACGCTGAATCCGAGCGTGTTGTTCCGCATCTCGCTCAGCGACAGTTTGCCGCCGTCGTACTTGTCGCCCTGGAGCTGGTCGCTCTTGGAGTAGAGGTAGGCCGAGACCTTCAGGTCGTTGGTTCCCGACTTGGTGACGGCGTTGATCGCTCCGCCCGTGAATCCGCTCTGGCGCACGTCGAAGGGGGTTATCGACACCGACACCTGCTCCAGCGCGTCGAGCGAAATGGGCGAACCGCCTGCGGGCAAGTTGCCGCCGATGCCGAACATGTTGTTGAACGCCGCGCCGTCGACCGTCACGTACGACTGGCGGTAGTTGCCGCCGCCGATGGCCAGTCCCGAGGTGGTCGACGAGGCCTGCGGCGTGAGGCGCATGATGTCGTTCATGCTGCGGTTGACCGTAGGCATCAGTTCGATCTGCTCGTTGGAGATGCTGGTGACCGCCCCTGCGCGGTTGACGTTCATCGAACTGTTCTTGCCGTCGGCCGTGATGACCACGGCTTCGAGCTCCTGACTGTCTTTGAGGAATGCGTCGCGCTTGAGGGTCTGGCCCAGCGACAGCATCAGTCCCGGGAATTCGACGCTCTGGCAGCCCACGAACGAGAAGGTCACCGTGTAGGGACCTCCCGTGCGCAGTCCTTGCAGGTTGTAGCCGCCGTTCTTGTCGCTCACGGCGCCGTACTGCGTGCCTGAAGGGGTGTGCACGGCGATGACCGTGGCGCCGGCGAGCGGCTGTCCGTCGGCGTCGGTCACCGTGCCGTTCATTCCCGAAGTCGTCACCTGCGCATCGGCTGCGCAAAATGCGAAGACCGAGAGCATGAGAAGGAAAAGTTTCTTCATAAACGTTGGTTTTTGTGAATAAGGGATTTTTTTGGGTTTCGTTGTAGATGGATCGTTTGTTTCCTTTTTCGCGGCGTTTCGGTTTCCGGATTCGGCCGTTTTGAGAAAACGGCGAGAGACATTCCCGTTGCAGGAACATCCCTCGTCAGTCGTATGTGTGTCCTGAAAGAGCTTTTCGCCAATCGTGGGAACTCATTTCCGGGGTGTCTGTGCAGACGATTTCGGCCATTCTTTCCATGACGCAAATATATATCAAATATTTGTGAGCCGCAATAGAATAGCGCAAATTTTCAGTCGACGATATTTCAACATTCCGGCCTCCCGGTCCGGAAGCCTGCGGCACGTTCCTTGCGCGGGGCCGGGGTATGCTTTCGGTGCGTGAAAAATACTGGCGTTATTCGCTTTTCGTGCTTATCGCGGGGCTGGGCCTTACGATCTTCGTCGAGCTGACGCCGTTTCTGGGCGGCTTGCTGGGGGCCGTGACGATCTACGTGCTGCTGCGGCGTCAGATGTGGTTCTTGAGCGAACGGCGGCGGTGGCGGCGGAGCCTTGCGGCGTCGCTGCTGCTCGGCGAGGCGATCTTCTTCTTCCTCGTTCCGATCAGCCTGATCGTCTGGATGGTCGTCGACAAAATCCAGGGCGTGGCCCTCGATCCGCAGTCGGTCATCACGCCCGTCCGGCACGTCGCCGGACTCATCCAGCAGAAAACCGGCTACGACCTCTGGTCCGAGAGCAACCTGCAATCGGTGCTGGGCTACCTTCCCAGGGCGGGGCAGTGGCTCGTGGGCGGCATCGTGAATTTCGCCGTCAACCTCGTCGTGCTGCTCTTCGTGCTCTATTTCATGCTGATCGGGGGCCTGCGCATGGAGACCTACTGCCGCGAAATCCTGCCGTTCGACCGCTGCGCGGCGCGCAGCGTGATGCGCGAAATCCACATGATCGTGCGCTCGAACGCCATCGTCATTCCGCTGCTGGCCGTCTCGCAGGGCGTGGTGGCCTATGTCGGTTACCTGGCCTTCGGCGTTCCCGAGCCGCTTTTCTGGGGCGTGCTGACCTGCTTCGCCACGATTCTGCCCATCGTCGGCACGGCCCTCGTGTGGCTGCCGCTGGCGGCCTACATGAGCCTCGACGGCAACTGGGGGCAGGGCGTCGGGCTGGTGATGTACGGCACGCTGGTCGTCACGCAGGTGGACAACCTCGTGCGGATGGTCATGCAGAAGAAGATGGCCGACGTGCACCCGCTCATCACCATTTTCGGGGTCTTCATCGGTCTGTCGCTCTTCGGCTTTATGGGCGTCATCTTCGGGCCGCTGATGCTGGCGATGTTTGTCTTCTGCGTCAATGTCTTCAAACGCAGATACCTCGACGGGCTTCCCGACCGGGAACTGTTCCAGCCCGGCGGCAGATCGGGCGGATGATCGTTCTGTTTCCCGTCTTTTTTACGGAAAGAAAGCGGCCGGGGCGTTTTTCCTGAAAATTCCCCGGAAAAAAGTTGCATATTCGTGAGGGTTTATTACCTTTGTTATTCGAATAACAATGGATTCGTGCCAAAGAACCCTTAAATGATATTACAAAATGGCGAGAAATCTCAAAATCAGAGACCTTACGTTGCGTGACGGCCAGCAGTCGTCCTTCGCGACGCGTATGAACCAGGAGCAGATCGACCGCTGCCTGCCGTTCTACAAAGATGCCAATTTCTATGCGATGGAGGTGTGGGGCGGCGCCGTCCCCGACTCGGTGATGCGTTATCTCGACGAGAATCCGTGGACGCGCCTCGAAACCATCCACAAGGCAGTGGGCGATGTCTCGAAACTCACGGCCCTTTCGCGCGGCCGCAACCTGTTCGGCTACTCGCCCTATACGGACGAAATCATCGACGGCTTCTGCCGCAACTCGATCCGGAGCGGTTTGGGCATCATGCGGATCTTCGATGCCCTGAACGACGTCGACAACGTGAAATCGACCGTCAAATACGTCAAGCAGTACGGCGGCATCGCCGACTGTGCGGTTTGCTACACCGTGGACCCGAAATACCCCGAACCGGGTTTCTGGGCCAGACTGACGGGCAAATCGGCCCCCAAACCGGTCTTCACCGACGCCTATTTCCTCGACAAGGCCCGCCAGATGGCCGCACTGGGCGCCGACATGATCACCATCAAGGACATGTCGGGTCTGATTCCGCCGCGCCGCGTCGCCACGCTGGTGCGCCTGCTGAAGAAGAACCTTTCGGTTCCCGTCGATTTCCATACCCACTGCACGCCGGGCTACGGACTGGCTTCGGTGCTTTCGGCCATCATCGCCGGGGTCGACGTCGTGGACACCAACTGCTGGTACTTCGCCGAAGGCACGGGCGCCCCGGCCATCGAGCTGATCCATGTTTTCTGCAAGAAGCTGGGCATCGAAACGGGCGTGAACATGGAGGCCGTGGCCAAGATCAACACCCAGCTGCGGGACATCCGCAAGGAGCTGAACCAGTCGGTCTTCGGCGTCGAGAAACCCGAGCCGAAGGCGTTCAACCCGGTGACCGACACGCTTCCCGCCGAGATCGACGCCCTGTTCGACCGGGCGATCGCCGCGGCGCAGCACGACGACGAGAACGCCACGATCGACGCCTGCCGCAAGATCGAGGCCTATTTCGGCTTCCCGGCTCCGAACGAACTGGTGCAGAAGGCCGAGATTCCCGGCGGCATGTATTCGAACATGGTGGCCCAGCTCAAGCAGCTCAAGGCCGAGGAGATCCTGCCCCGCGCCATGGAGCTGATCCCTTCGGTGCGCCTGGCCGCGGGTCTGCCGCCGCTGGTGACCCCGACCTCGCAGATCGTCGGTGCGCAGGCCGTCAACTGCGCCCTCGACGAGAAGGCCGGACGTCCGATGTACACCAACAAGTCGTCGCAGTTCGTGGGCCTCGTGAAGGGCGAGTACGGCAAGACGCCGGTGAAGATCGACCCCGAGTTCCGGTTCAAGATCTGCGGCGTGCGCGAGGAGACTCCCTACGATACCTCGAAATACCAGATGCAGCCCAATCCCGAGCTTCCCGAAGCCGGAGGCGTGAAGCTCGCCGCCGATGAAAAGGAGGTGCTGCTGCTGGAGTTGTTCCCGCTGGTCGCCAAGACGTTCCTGACCAATATGAAGGTGAAGGCCTACGAGGCTTCGAAGCCGGCCGAACCTGCCGCCAAGGCCGGGGAGACGCCCGCCGGAGAGACGCAGGCCGTGATCACGGGCAACGTCGTGACGGCTCCGCTGCCGGGCCGCATCATCGAACTCAAAGTGAAGGTCGGCGACGCGGTGAAGGCCGGACAGGAGGTCGCCGTTCTCGAAGCGATGAAGATGGAGAACGCCATCACGAGCGATTTCGCCGGTACGGTCAAGCAGATTCTGGTCCGTCAGGGGCAGACCGTGGCTACCGACGCCGTTCTGATGGAGATCGAATAACACGATCCATTCTTTCCGGACGCCATTCCGTCCGCAGCGCCCGGTGCGTTGCGGGCGGAACTTTTTTTCGGAGGCTTCGGTCGTGATCCCGGAGGCTTCCGCGACGATGCTGCCTGCCGCATTGCAGTACGCTGTCCCGAGCGCATCGGCCGCCGCGCCCGGGGCGGACCGGGGCTTGCCGGGGATGTGGAGGACGCCTTGCGGGCCTTGCTTCCGATGCTGCGCGAACGTTCCGACCGGACGTTCCTCCGACCGCCGGCTGAAAATCTGCGGCGTCTTGTGCGACGACATGACCGTCGCGCCCGTGGCGACGGCCACGAGCAATCTGAAACACCTCCGCGAACTGGTCTGACCGGTGCGGCGAGGCTACTCTTCCGGCGTGGGGGCTTCGTCCGTCCGGTCGGTGTAGAGAATTCCGTCGAGATGGTCTGTTTCGTGCTGGAAGATTACGGCCGTGAATCCGTCGATCGTCTCCGTTTTTTCGGCGAACCGCTCGTCGCGGTAGCGCAATACGATCCGTTGCGCCCGCACCACCCTGCCCGCTAATCCCGGAATCGAGAGACATCCTTCCCGTCCCGGGGCGGTTTCGGCCGACGATTCGACGATCTCCGGGTTCAGGTAGAATTCGAACGGCTCTCCGGGCTTGTCGAAACGCTGCACGGCGATCATCCGCCGGAGAATCCCCACCTGCGGGGCGGCGATGCCTACGCCCGTGTTCTGCGGGTCCTGCACCGTCGCGAGCATCCTGCGGCGCAGGACGGCGTAGTCGTCCGTCCGCAGCATCCGCCCGGTCACCGGAGCGGCCTTTTGACGCAGGACGAGCGAGTCGGCCGGGTTTCCGACGGTCAGTATGCGCATGATTTCTCCCTTCCCGGCGTGAATGGTCTCCTCCTCTGCGGCGCTGAACCCTCCGGAGCATCCGGTGAACGCCAGCGTTGCGGCCGCGCAGGCCGCCAGTATCGTTTTCTTTTCCATGATAGCCGCTGTTTCTGTGAATAGGCTTTTTTTTCGGTAATTCGCCCGGTTTTTCTAGGTGAGAAAGTACCCGTTCGCTTCTCCGCGATATAGCTGCGGATTTGTTCGTCCGTAGGACTTTTGCAATTCTCCTCCGGAATATCGCTTCCGACATAGAGGAAGCGGTTCGATGTACGGTCCTTGTTGTAACCCCGCAGGTATTTCTGATAGGCCAGCTTTTTGGTCGGGAGGACGATAATCGTATCGCGCGGTTGATTCAGTGCCAGGGTAGTAGCTCCGATGCCCGGAACGCTTTTCTTGACGATGCCATAGGGCAGGTTGGTGAAAATTCCGCCTAACTTGGCTCTCGGATAAAGCAGCGTCAGACGCATGCACTCTATGCGCTTATGCGTATCGTCTTGATAGATGATTTCATACCGAACCGGATTCTTCTCGTCGTCAAATGTGTTTATGAAAGCTCCGTTGTACATGTAGCTCCGGTAATAGCCTATGCCATCGCAGTAACCGCTGATATTCGGATAAAAGATTTCATAGCGAGGGTCCTCTATCTTTACCGTATTGGCAGGGAGTTTTTCCCGTATAGAGAGTTTGGGTTTGGCCTTGTCGTCATTCATACATGGAACGCCTTTTGAAAAAGACCGCCTACGCTCTCACCATAGGCAGTCATGTAAAGATACAAGATGTTATTGAGATTATCAAGTCGCTATTCGCTAATCGTTCGTTTCCTCCAAAACTTTTTCCAGCCGTTCGATATGATTGCTGATGTTCTTGTTCAGAACCTGCGCATAGGACTGCTGGGTAACTGAAATATTAGAGTGTCCGAGCAGTTTGCTCACCACCTCGATAGGCACATCGTTATAGAGCAGGATAGTCGTGGCAAAGGTTTTCCGGGCCGTGTGGTGCGTCAATTTCTTGTCGATACCTACGACATCCGCAATTTCCCGCAGATAGGAATTGACCTTTTGATTGGAGATACGCGGCTGGATATAATCGTCCGTACTACCGAATTCCCGGAACCAGGCTATCAGTTTCTCTGCCTGCGGGAGCAACGGAACGGAAACCTCCCGGTCCGTCTTTTGACGAACAAGCGTGATCCAATTCCTGCCGTCAAATCCTTTCGTGATATGCTTCGGTTGCAACGCCTGCGCTTCATGGTAGGCAAGCCCCGTATAGACCGAGAAGAGGTAGATGTTCTTCACCGTTTCCAGACGTTTCTGGGCAAAATGATGATGCTCCAGTTTGTGCAGTTCCTCCTGCGTGAGAAATACCAGCCGTTTACGCTCTTTTAAGGGCCTGTATTCGACGAACGGGTCCTGCTGGATATAGTTGCACTTGAAAGCGAAAGTGACCATCTGACGCACCCGTTGCATGATTTTATTGATGGTGATGGCTTTCAGACCTTGCACTATGAGTGCTTCTTCGAATTGCTTCACAAAGCGATAGTCCACGCTTCGGATGGGAATGTCCTGCATGTTATACGAGGTGCGGATATACCGCTCTACATGGGCGAAAACCTCCCGGAATTTTTGCAATGTGGCAGGTGAATACTCTTTGCCTACGAGTTGCTCCATCTTGTTCAGACGCTCCCGGAAAATCCCGCACAACGTATGTTCCTCCACCGTCTTGTGCTTGTAGATCGAGTAGATTTCAGCCAGCGAGACATTCCCGTCAGCTTCGTACAATTTACGCTCGATGCCTTTGAGTTCGATGGTAATGTCTTGCAAGCGACGGTTAATCAGCACGGCATCTTCCGAGGTTCCACGGACACATTGAGCGTCTTTGTCCCACAAGTCTGGTGTTACATAAAGTCCCGTCGAAAATTGCTGGCGTTCTGCACCGTCAGTCGTTAACTTGCAGTAAATCGGGGCTGTACCCCGTCGGTTTTTCTTAAATTCGTAAAGATAATAGGTGATTCTCAGTATTTCAACCATAGTCAGCAGATCGTTTTCATAACCCGCTGGAATACTTTTCATTACAAGTCTGGAATACAACTTTTGCCCGAAAGCGAATTGTATTCCAACGAACCCCTAAAATGCCCCGATTTTGGCTGATTATTAAAATATCTTAAAATATGGCAATTTTGCTTAATTGCTGATTATAAGATGTTTAACTATCTTGCAGGGCATAAAAATAGGGGTCAGATTTTGCAATCTAACCCCTTTCGTAGCGGGTCCGAGACTTGAACTCGGGACCTCATGATTATGAATCATGCGCTCTAACCAGCTGAGCTAACCCGCCATTGCTGAAAGCGAGTGCAAAGGTAATAGAAATTTTCAATCGTGCAAAATCTTTCGGCAAAAAAACGCCGTAAAATTTATGATTCCGGGTTGTGGCATTGATTTTGAGCGCGCTACGGAAAAACCGCAATCTATGTCTCTTACCCAATCGGCGCGTGCCGGAATCCGTGATGCGCTCGGTGTTGTCAAACTCATCGCCGGACTGGTGCTCCTCGTGGCCCTCTCGTGGGAGATCATTGCCGGCGACCATGTCCACATGTCCCGCACCTACCTTGCGATCCAGTTCGTCGTCTGCCTCGTTTTCCTGTGCGATTTCTTCGTCCGCTGGGCCGCTGCCGAACGTCCGGGCCGTTTTTTCTGGCGCAACCTGCCGTTCCTGCTGCTTTCCGTACCCTACCTGAACATCCTGGCGTGGAGCGGCGTCGGCATGACCCACGACTGGGGCGTGCTCGTCGGGCTTATCCCGCTGCTCCGGGCCTTCCTGGCCATGGTGATCATCGTGCGGTGGCTGGTCTCCGAAAACAGGATGCGGAGGCTCTTTTTCGCCTATATCTTCACCGTCGTCGTCTTTACCTATATCTCCGGGCTGGTGTTCTACGACTACGAGGTGCTCGTCAATCCCAAGCTCCACGGCTTCGGCAATGCGCTCTGGTGGGCGTGGATGAACGTCACGACCGTCGGTGCGGAGATTTTCCCCGTCACGGCCGTCGGCAAGGTCTTCTGCGTGCTGCTTCCGTCGTTGGGCATGATGTTCTTTCCGATCTTCACGACCTATGTCCTGCAGGAGTACACCCATAAGAAGGGGGAGTAGCCTTCTGTAAACCTCCCGGCCGTTGTTACGGCCGGGAGGTTAAAATTGCCGGAACAGCGTTATTTTACGCTTTTCGGCACACGCGGCTCCGTCAGGACCGGGCGGCGATCCCGTTCAACCCGATCAGCTGCACACGCTGTTCCAGGTCGCCGACGTCGGGCCGCGAGTGCCGCTGGGTGAACGAGCGGTAGTTGTAGACGGTGCGGATCGAACAGTGCAGCAGCGCGGCGATGGTCGCCGTGTCGGTGATGCCCAGGCGGATCAGCGCGTAGATGCGCAGCACGGTGGTCAGCTCGCCGTCGTGACGCCCCTCGGTGCGGGCCTCGTCGGCAAGCAGGCCGTTCATCTCGTCGATGAACGAGGGAAAAAGCCCGAGGAAGGTCTTGTCGAAAAGCGCATAGAACTCCTTCAGCTCGTCGTTGCGGACGTTGCTGCGGGCGTATTCGCGGCGGAGTTCGGCGATCCGGTCGTCGCGCAGCATCTTGTTGACATACTGATACGTACCCGAGAGTTTGTTGATATATTCCGAAATCGTCTGGAGAAAACCCCGATATAGACCTCCTTGATCCGGTTGGCATCGGCGATCCGGAGGTTCTGCGCGCTCAGGCGGTCGTTCGTCTCGCGCAGGCTCCGGGCCAGACCGTTGAGTTTGTCGTTCGACTCGCGGAGGGTTTGCTGCACGGCGCAGAGCTTCCGGTTGCGGGACAGCACGTAAAGCCCCGCGGCGACGGCCGAGACGAAAAAGAGCAGGATGACGACGATCAGCACGATGTACATCGTGTGCAGGCGGGCGTTGCGCTCGCTGTAAGCCGTCTCGATCTGCGGCAGGATGGCCATGTCGCGCCACGAGCGGCTCGGGGAGTTGAAGAAACGCGTGTCGCGGATCGCCACGCGGATATAATCCATCGCCCGATCGACGTCGCCCCGGTTGAAAAGCTCCTCGGAGACGGCGCACAGCGACCCGTGGTCACGCACGGCGGACTGGATGTCGGCCATGGCCGAACGTATGAACCAGGCGAGTTCCTCGTCGGGACGCCCCGCCTTCCCCTCGAGCTGCGCCTTGTGGTTGGCGGCCTTGGCGTAGGAGTGGGAATCGGAAGGGACCGAGACCAGCAGGCTGTCGCAGAGGGTCGAAGCCTCGGACCAGTCCTTGCGGATGATGGCATCCATATACCCGTAGTACAGGCTCGTGAAGGTGTCCTCGCTGATTTCCGCCGCGCTGACCGCATAATAGTGCTCGCGCCGGCGGAAAAGGTCGCGGCGTTCGCCCGGCTCGGTCAGGGCGTAGAGTTCGCGGTTCATGCGATGCCGGGCGACATAATAGGATTGCAGCGCCCGGCGGCTGACGTGCACCGTGTCGCGGATGCCGCTCAAGATCTCCTCGGCCTCGTAGAAACGTCCGCCCAGGCTGTAACAGAGCGCAATCCCGGAGCGGGCACGCATGATCAGGTCGTTGTCGCCGGTCTCCTCGGCCAGCGCAAGAGTTCGCCGGAGGTAGAGAAGCGCGAAGTCGCTCTGGTAGGAGTTGTAATTTTCGGCGAGCCGCTCGGTCAGGTCGAAACGCTCGCGCAGCGAAAGCCCGTCGCGGGTCAGGGCGCGCTTGAGCGAATCAATGCGGGATTCGCGCCGCGCCGTGTACTCGCCGCTGCGGGCGATCACCCGATCGAGACTGCGGAACAGCTCCTGCAGGTCGGTCTTTTCACCCGGGGAAGCCGGAGCCGCGGACAGCGCGGAGAACAACGCTGCGGCAAGAAGGAGGATTTTCATTTCAGGTTTCGGTTTAATGCAAACATAGCGTTTTAATAACACAAAAGCAAATCAGAAGAAAGGGCCTGTGTATTACAAATGTATTAAAAAGTAAAATATCAAAGTTTCAGCATTTACATAACGCACGGGGGTGTAAAAATCGAACATGCTGACAATAAACAAGATAAGATTTACATTCATTTACATTTTCGGGCAAGACCCTTTCCGCATATTTATTAAGGGCTATCTTTGTAATGAAAATATTTTCAATATTCACCCGAAATTTAGCTAAAATTTTCCAAACTTTTTCAGACCAATTAACCTAAATGCTATGAGAACAACTCTATCTCTGAAAATCCCGAAGAGGAGCGTCACCCCGCTGATCGCGGTACTGCTGCTGACCGGCACGGTATCTCTGGGCACAGCCTGCGACGACGACAAGGACTACTCCCGCAGGGAACACATCGAGTGGTCGAACTCGCCCGAGTTCGAAGAAGCGCTGACGGGAACCCTGCACATCCCCGTCAGAGCGTCGAAAGAGCAGGACGCCACTCCGTTCAAAAGATCCATCTATATCAGAAGCAATGTGGCTTATCAGGTCGGATTCGAAGGCGAAAAGGAAGAGTCCGGAGAACTGCCGGCCGAGGAGTGGCTCAACGTCGACGAAATCAAACGCGGCGTCAGGCCCGGAATCGACGAACTGGTCCTGCTGATCACCCCGCACACGGAGTCCTACGTAGAACGGAAAGGGTGCATCTCGCTGCACACCGACGTCGAATTCCTCAATGAATTCATCGCCGTGGTGCAGGGATTCCCGAAATACACCAAAGATTACGAGGGCAACTTCGACTGGCTGAAGTACGGTTCGGCGGAACCCCTGGAGACCCGGGGCGAAACGCCGATCGACAGCTGGACCGCCGACCAGAAGAAAATGGGGCTGGAATCGACGCCCGCACAAGAGGGAGGCACGGCCTACTGCTACGGCAAAAACGGCTACGTCAAGCTCGGCGACGACGCCGGACACGGAGCCAACCTGCTGACCCCGTACGATCCGGGCATCCGGAACGACACGGCCGCCATGGTCCGTTTCAACGCCATCGCCTATGCGGCGGCCGACGGCACGAAAGACAACGACGAACTGACCGTGCGGATCACGGGAGGCGGGCAGTTCGCCGACGGAACCACCGAGAAAACCGTCCGTGTGGGACACCTCGATCCCACGGCCGCGGAGCTTCCGACGGCCATGTGGAAAAACTCCCAGCAGGAGTTCATCATCTTCTCCCACCCCAAAAATCCCTTTACGAGCAACACGCGCATGGAACTGATGGCCGGCAAATACGAGATGGAGAGCGGCAACACACGCATCTTCATCGACAACCTCTACGTGCTGCGCCTGAAATGGTACGATTTCGAAGACCTGTTCGGCAAACTCCCCTGGGAACAGAATGCCCCGCGACACTAAAAACCCAAACTACGACATACGATGAAAAAATTCTACACCAAGCGCTTCAGCCTGATCTGCGCCTTCGCCGCCTCGGCCCTATTGCTCGGGGGGGGGTGCAGCGAGGATGAAACGGAGCCGGCTATCGGCTCGAAAGGCGTCAGCAGCGAAGTCTTCGTCTCCAGCGACGCAGGCTCCCGCACCATCAAGGTAGAGACCTCCGGACCGTGGCAGGCGCGGCTCACGCCCGAGACCAGACTCTGGGTCTCGGTCGACGGCGCCGACAGCGGCGAAACGGGCGGCTCGCTCAACCTCAATTACCGGACCAACAACTCGCTTCCCCGCAAGGGAACCATCCTCGTCTCATCGGCCCGCCAGCAGGTCGTCGACACGATTTACCTGATGCAGTACGGCACGACGCCGCTCCTGGAGTTCAAGTACATCGGAAAACAATATTCGTCCGTTAGCACGATCGACTCCGTTGCGATCGACACCAACATTCCGTTGTCCAAGAAAATCTACTGGACGGTCGTTTACGACGAGAATTCCGCTGCCGAACCGTGGGCCGACAGCGTCAGCTACGCCCAGGATTTCAAGTATTTCCGGTTCCGGATCGCCGACAACAAGAAATTCGAGCCTCGCACGGCGCGATTCCGGCTCCGATTTCAGGACGACTGGGGCGAAGATCACACAACCTATTTCACAGCCTATCAGGGTATCCCGGGCGGTACGGCGGAGACCCGCGAGATGACCTTCGAGGAGCTGCGCGGGCTGATCGCGGAGGCGGAAGGCGAGATCACCCTCGATCAGGACATCGCCGTAAGCGGCACGGTCATCAGCGACTGGGCCTCGCCCAACATGGCCGGAAGCCCCATGCCCAAGGCCGCGGAGAAACCCGACCTGGGCATCAACGACTGCACGGCCTACATGCAGAACGCCGACGCCTCGCTGGGTCTCGCTCTGGTCACGACCGACGCCCAGCAGAACAACCTGCAACGATATGACAAACTCAAACTCTGGTGCAAGGGCCTCACGCTGACCAAGCGGAGCAACCCCGAACGCTACACGCTCAGCGGCGTGACGCAGGACCACATCGTCACCAAAGAGGCCGGGACGGCCGAAGAGCTGCCCGCGAAGCGACGCTTCATCGACCAGCTGACCGACGCCGACATCTACACCCAGGTGACGCTCAAACGCTGCCAGATGGCCGTGCGCACCGGACGTTTCATCCCCGTGCACATCAACTACACCAACAGTTTCAACAACTACTACCCCGCGGCCGTACTCGACCGTCACGGCGACATGATCTACCTGATGACCAACCACGGCTGCGACTGGCGTTTCAAGGAGATGCCCGACGGCGAGGGAACGATCACAGGCATCATCGTACACGAGCCTTACACCTTCTTCGAGCGGGGCGGCGACATCGGCCGTTACCAGATCCGCAACGTGACGCGCGAGGACATCGCGCTGGACGAGTCGGCCGACAACGTCTTCTCGGCCGTGGCCGTGGAGTGGAGTCCCGACGGCAGCAAGGACCCCCGCGCCTACGCATTCCCGCAGTATCCGCATCCGGCAACCGACAGCGGTCAGGCGCATTGCGTGGCCGCAACGACGGGTTCGGGACTCTCGTTTATGAGCACCTACGCCTGGCTGGCCGTCGGCAGCGCCTACCGGGCCGCCGAAAACGGGCTGACCATCAACAACGCCTCGTGGGGCCACAAACAGCTGTGGGACACGGCGAAGAACACGGGGAACTCCCTGATCTTCGAGTTCTCGACGCAGGGCGTCAGCTCCACGCAATGCTCCTTCGTCTTCACCTGCCGCTACCACTCGGCACAGGGCGGACTGCGCTACTGGACGGCGGAATATTCGCTCGACGGCGACAACTGGAAGAAGCTCACCGATTTCACGGTTCCCGACAACGGCAACTGGGGCAACATGCAACTCGAGCAGCTTTCGGGCGACAAGAACGTGTGGATGCAGGTTCCCACCGAGATTCTGGGACAGAGCGTGGCATGGATCCGCCTGCGCCCCGTGCAGAACAAGATCGGCACGGCGACGACCTACGACACCGCGACCATCGCATCCAACGGACAGGTAGCCAACGTATTCACCGTCTCCTACGCAGCCCTGCGTTACAACAAATAAACCAGCGAACGACATGAAAACATACGACACGATACAGATGCTGCGCCGGCTGGCTTTCGGGGCGACGCTGCTCACGGCCACGGCCCTGCTGCCCGCCTGCGACGACGATCCCGCCGCACCGGACGAGGAACTGACGACCGATCCGGGAACGAGCGTCCAGCCCGAAACCCTGCGTTTCATCAGTTACAATATTCTCGAGGGCATGAAGCTCGACAAAGCCCAGAACTTCGACAACTTCGTCGACTGGGTGAAGGAGAAGAACCCCGACTTCATGGCCCTCTGCGAGTGCAACGCATTCACCGAGGAGTCCTCACGGCCCTTGCCGGCCGCTACGGGCACCCCTACGCCATACTCTGCAAGGAGAGCGGATTTCCGGTGGGGCTGACGTCGAAATACCCCATCGAACTGCGCAACCGCCTGCTCGAAGACGTTCCCCTCTGGCACGGAGCCATCCACACCCGCATCAAGGACATCAACGTCGTGGTGCTGCACCTCTATCCCTTCGGAACCTATCCCAACGGGCAGGGCGCAGCCGGGACGGGCAACACCTACCGCGACCGGGAGATCAACTGCATCCTCGACAGCACCATCCGCCGCTATCCGGTGGAACCGCTGTGGCTGATGGCGGGCGACTTCAACTCCTATTCGCCCAAGGATGCCGACGCGATGCCCGCGAACACCTATTTCGAGACGCATTCGATCGTACTCAAGAGCGGATACTGCGACGCCCTGCGCGACCGCCACAGCCAGTTCTTCCACACCGTTCCCACCCCCTACAACGGCGAATCGACGGCGGATCAACGGCGGATCGACTTCATCTACGCCTCGCAGGCCGTGATGCGTGAAATAACCGACTCGCGCATCATCTACGACGAATTTACCGCCACGCATTCGGACCACTACCCGGTGATGATCGAATTCCGCCACTACCCCTCCGGGAAGCAAGCATCAGGAGTTGCACTTAAATAAAAATTCGCATGAAACAATATATCATATTACTGATCCTGCTGGTTTCGGGAGCGCTGACGGCAGCGCCTGCCTTCGCGCAGAAAAGCGGAACCAAACATACCGTAACGGGCAAGGTTACGGACCAGAGCGGCGAGCCGCTGATCGGCGCGACCGTACTGGTGACGGGCACGACGAACGGCGCCAGCACCAACGCCACGGGCGATTATTCGATCCAGGTTCCCGAAGGCGCTTCGCTGACCTTCCAGTACATCGGCTATGAAGCCAAAACCGAAAAGGTCGGCGCGCGCACGAAGGTCGACGTGAAACTCGAACAGAGCAAGCAGACCATCGACGAAGTGGTCGTGATCGGCTACGGCACGGTGAAGAAAACCGACCTGACGGGTTCGGTGGCCAACGTCAAGATGAGCGACATCAAGGACGTGCCGGTGGTTTCGGTCGACCAGGCCCTCCAGGGCCGCATCGCCGGCGCCGACATCATGGCCACGACCGGAGAGCCGGGCGCCACGACCTCGATCCGTATCCGCGGCACGCGCTCGATCTCGGCATCGAACGAACCGCTGATCATCGTCGACGGCGTCATCGACGGCATTCACGACCTGAACGACATCAACTCCGCGGACATCGAGTCGATCTCGGTGCTGAAGGACGCCTCGTCGACGGCCATCTACGGCGCACGCGGCTCGAACGGCGTGATCGTGATCACGACCAAGAAGGGCCGCGGCATAGACGGACGCCCCAACATCACCTTCAAGACCGACCTGGGATTTTCGCAGCTCCCGCGTCAGCTCGACATCATGGATGCCACGGAGTTCGCCCGCTACCGCAACGACTACGCCTATTTCTTCTCAAGCGCCGACGGCAACGATAAAATCGAACCCGACTCGCCGATGTCGAAATACCCCTTCCCCAACCCCGAGGCCAAAGGCGTCGGCACGAACTGGATCGACACCATCACGCGCACGGCGCTCTATCAGAATTACGACCTTTCGATTTCGGGAGCCTCCGCGAAAAGCTCCTACTACGCCTCGGCCGGATTCAACGAAACGCAGGGCATCATCGACAACAGCGGGCTGAAACGTTACTCGGCGCGCCTGAAGGTCGACCACGAGTTCGCCAAATGGCTCAAGGCCGGACTGAACCTGAGCTACACCTACCGCGATCAGGACGAAAACCTGGCCACCATCGGCGGAACCAACTGGTGGAACGCCGCCGTGTTCCTCAGCCCGTTCCTCTCCCCCACATCCGACATGAACGACCTGTGGTACTCGGGACAGAAATTCAACAACCCGCGCATCATGCTCGACCACTGCCTCAAGAACGCCCGGCGCATTTCGCTCAACAACAGCGCATTCGTCGAAGTGACCCCCGTCAAGGGGCTGAAGCTGCGCAGCCAGTTCACCTACTACTCCTACCAGCGCCACGGACGCTACTACGAGCCGGGATACCTGCCGGCCAAGAAGGAGAACGAAGGCGGTTACGCCAGCCGCGACGAGTACGACGACACGAGTTTCTCAAGCGAAAATACGGTCTACTACGAATTGCGCCCCAAGAGCGGCCACAATTTCGACGTGCTGGGCGGATACACCGCGCAGATCAAGTACGACAACAACCTGAGCATCACCGGGCGCGGCTACACGCTCGACGAACTCACCTGGAACAACATGGCCGCGGTTCCCGACAAGCAGAACACCTCGATCAGCACCAACCACACGGACTGGACCAAGATGTCGGTGTTCGGACGTCTGAACTACAACTACAAGGAGCGTTACTACGTTACGTTCACGGCCCGTTACGACGGCGCCTCGAACTTCGCCGCCAACAAGAAATGGGGATTCTTCCCCTCGGCGGCCCTTCGCTGGAACATCGCCAACGAGAAGTTCCTGCAAAAAGCCAAGTGGATCGACGAACTGGCCCTGCGCGCCAGCCTCGGACGCACCGGTAACGACGCCATCTCGGCCTACCGTTCGCTGGCGGCCGTCGGCAACTCGACGAGCGGCTACCTGATGGGAGGCACGCAGCAGCTGGCGGTCTACCCGTCGCGTCTGGCATCACCCGACCTGACGTGGGAAACCTCCGACCAGTATACCCTCGGAGCCGACATCTCGCTGTTCGACGGACGGCTCAACGTCACGGCCGACGCCTATCTGATCAAGACCCGCGACCTGCTGCTGACCGTACAGGTAGCCTCGCAGACGGGTTACACCAACTACTTCGCCAACGCCGGACGCACCACCAACAAGGGGTAGGAACTCACCGTCGAAAGCCGCAACATCGTCCGTCCGAAATTCCAGTGGTCAACGACCCTCACCCTGTCGCGCAACAGGCAGATGGTGGACGACATCGCCTCGGAAGACTTCGTGACAGCCTACTCGTCGCCGTCGTCGTCGGGAACCACCTACATGATGTACGGCTACAAGAAGGGCTACACGCTCAACGCCCTCTGGGGATTCCGCTACGGCGGCGTATGGCACAACCAGGAAGAGGTCGAGCGCAACAAGATCACCAAGGCCTACGCCTCGGCCAGCGGCAACACCTTCAAGCCCGGATACGCCCGCTATCAGGACATCAACCACGACGGAGCGCTGAACAGCGACGACCTGGTCTACCTCGGATCGGCCGATCCGGATCTCTACGGCGGTATCCAGAACACGTTCAACATCCATAACTTCACATTCAGCTTCTTCTTCAACTACTCGATCGGCGGCAAGATCTACAACGTCGCCGAACTCTGGATGGGCAACGGTTCGCCCTATACCAACCAATACAAGTACATGCAGAACTCCTGGCATCCGGTCCGCAACCCGAATTCGAACCTGCCGATGGCCGGCAGCTACGACGCCCTGCCCAGCGACCGGCTGGTGCACGACGCAAGCTACCTGCGGCTGAAGAACATCTCCGCGAGCTACACGTTCGACATGCGCAAGGTCACCAAAAACCGCCTGCGCGACATCCGCGTAAGCGTCAGCGGCGAGAACCTCTACCTGTGGAAGAAATACAACGGATTCGATCCGGACGTTTCGACATCGAGTTCCAACTCGGCCCTGCGGCGCGTCGACATCGGCGCCTATCCCAAGCCCCGGACCATTATTTTCAGCCTCCAGATCAGATACTAACAGCCAAGACCATGAAATCATACAGTTTCCTGAAAAAATACCTGCTGGCAGCCACGGCAACCGCCGCCCTGCTGTTCAGCGCGTGCGACCTGGACGAACACCCCACGTCGTTCGTAGGACCCAAGGAGTACTACAAGACCCGGGCGCAATGCCTGGCGGGCCTGAACGCCTGCTACATACCGATCAACAGCATCTACGACTACTGTTTCCTGATTATGACCGAAGGCGTCACCGACCTGATGTACATCGCTTCGGGGACCAAGGACGCCCAGCTCGACATATCCCCCGCGAAGCCGCTCAACGGCCAGAAGATATGGACCCAGTGCTACAAGGGCGTCATGTACTGCAACTCGACCATCGCCGCCATCGAACGTTCGCCCCTGAACGACATCAAGGAGTCTTCGGAAGCCGACAAGCTGCCGCTGCTGGCCGAAGGCGTGGTCATCCGCTCGTTCTACTACTGGCTGCTGACCTGCATCTTCGGCGACGTGCCCTTCTACACCAAGGAGGTCGCCGACCAACAGGTGATGCAGGAGATCGCCCACATGGGCCGCATGTCGGCGAAGGAGACCCGCGACTACCTGATCGACGAATTGCAGCGTTACGTGCCCTCGATGGACCAGGTGCGTTCGTCGGAGGTCGCGGACAACCGCATGGGCGCCGCGATGGGCTGGATGATGATTGCCAAGCTCGCGCAGTGGAACCACCGCTGGGACGACGCCCTCAAGGCGCTCGGCGAACTGGAGAAAATCTACGGCGACCTGCAACAGTATCCGCTCGAAGACATCATGTTCCGCAACAAGAACACCCCGGAGTCGATCTTCGAGGTGCAGCGCACCTACACGCCCGGCGGACTGTCCGTCACGACCAACGTGGCAGCCATCACCACTCCGTACCACAACGGCAAGGGCATCTACGACGGCGTGGAGATTCCCGAAATGGGCACGGGCATGACCACCTGGACCTCCATGCGCCCCAACAGCTACTTCTGCGACGGTCTCCAGACCAAAAAAAGCAACGACAAGCGCAAAACGCTGAACATGGCGTGGGAATACGACGGCAAGCCCTTCTCGGGCGTGGGAACCCGTCCGTGGCTCGGCCCGAAATTCTGGTGCCCGGGGATGCAGAACACCGCCGACTTCTCCAACCAGAAGGTATTCCGCTATGCCGACGCCATCCTGATGATGGCGGAGTGCTACGCCGAGACGGAGGACTCCGACGAGGCCGTCCGCTACCTGAACATGGTCCGGGAACGCGCCGGAACCACCGCCTACGTCTTCAAGAACAAAGATGCGCTTCTGGAGGAGATCCAGAAGGAGCGCGGACGCGAACTGCTGGGCGAATTCCAGCGCAAGTTCGACCTGGTACGCTGGGGAATCTGGTATCAGATGACCTACGAATACACCAACTACCCGACGCTCAAGGACAACATGCTCCCCTGCCACGAATACTACCCGATCCCCGACAAGGAGGTCGTCTATTCGGGCGGCGCGCTCGACAACAAGGCCTATAACGAATACGGCATGTAAGGCCGACGGAACGAACAAAAAAAACACAACGATGAAAAATAACCTTACAGACTGCATCTACAAAGCGTGGCGCACGGGCATCCTGCCCCTCGTCACGGCGCTGCTCCTGCTGACCGGATGCGAAATGGATTCGGACATGGACCTGCCGCTGAATGTGGATTCCAACAAATACACGCTGACTTCGGACGCCGGCTCCACCCAGGTGCGGATCTATTCCACCGGCGAATGGTCGGTCCGTCTGTCGGAAGACGTGGAATGGGCCTCCATCAACCGCCTGAACGGCTCGGGAAACACCCCCGTACTGTTCAAATACGGCGCCAACTACGGCGTGCCGCGCGCCGTGGACATCATCTTCACCCGCGGCGGACTCGAACAGGCGGTACGCATGACGCAGGAGGGCGAAAACCCCATCCTGTCGTTGGAGGAGAGCCGCATCGAGATTTTCAGCAACCCCTGGGACCTCCGCATCGGGCTTGACAACAACCTCCGGGAGGATTACAAACAGATCCGGGACACCATCGTCTATTCGGTGATTCCCGACGAGGACGACGACGAAACGCCCGAGCCGGACGAGGAGTGGATCGAAAACCTGACCGTCGGAACCGACGCCGTCACGTTCAGCACCCTGAAGAACAACTCGCCGCGCAAACGGCAGGCCGCGATCACGCTGACCTATATCGACGCCAAGGAGAAGAAACACGCCGTCACGCTGACCGTCACGCAGGCGACCGAAGAGGCCTGCATGACCTTCACGCCCGACCGCGCCAAGACCACGCGCAAGGCCACGACCATCAAGGCCGAGCTGAAGCACAACCTGGGCAGCCTGCTCGGCAAGGTGGTCTGCACGCCGACCTACGAAGGCGCGTCGGCCGACTGGATCGAGAACATCACGCTCGAAGACAAAGTGCTGTCGTTCGACGTGAAGGAGAACGACTCGGAAGGCCCGCGCAGCGCGTCGATCGCCTTCTCGCTGCCGGGAACGGCCGGAGAGCTTACGCCCGCGGCGCCGTTCGTCGTCGAACAGACCTACGAAGCCGACTACCGCACGCTGATCAAGGGCGAGAGCGGACAGGTCGTGATCAACAATCCCGAAGCCAGCTTCGAGGGCATCGTGATCAGCGACAAGGACAACGCCAACGTGGAGACGACGCCCAACACGGAACGCAACGCCACCGACTACACGGTGAACGCCAAGACGGCCTACGTGCAGATGCTCGACGGCAGCTACGGATACCGCCTGCAATTCGACGCGGCGGACGACAACACGCTGAAACGCTACTCGCAGGTGAAAATCTCGCTCAACGGCGTGACCCTCACCAAGGAGGCCGATCCCGAACGCTACACGCTCAGCGGACTGACGGCGGCCAACATCGTCAGCCAGACGCCCGGAACGGCCAGCGACCTCATCCGCAAGGAGAAGTCGATCGGCCAGCTCACCGACGAGGACATTTACACCTACGTCTCGCTCCGGGAGGTGGAATTCGCCCTGCCCGACGGCAGCTACACCAACGTCAACGAAGGCTATTTCGGAACGGCCAACCACACCAGCTGCGTGCCCCGAACGCTCTGTGACAAGGACGGCGGCGCGATCTCGATGCTGGTCAACAACAAGACTCCCTGGCGGCGCGACGGCAGCGGCATGCCCAAAGGCAAGGGCACGTTGAGCGGCGTCATCGTCCACGACCTCCAGCCCCGCTACGGCTACACCAACGAGGGGTACATCGGCCGTTACTCGGTCCGCGTGCTCGAAAAGGAGGAGATCGACCTCGCCGCTTCGGAATCGAGTTCCAACCGCCAGACGCTCGTGGAGTGGAACTGGAACAACGCCGAGGTCAGGACCAACGCCGACGGAACGATCGCCCCGGATAGGGGCAACGGCTCGCTCTGGTGCACCGACCCCGCAGCCAAATACCTCCTGGACAACGAGTACAACGGACTCACGACCAGCGCCGGGCTGAACGGCAAGAACGCCCTGAAATTCGAGAACACCTACTGGTGGGACTTCGCCGAAAACACGGGCTACGCCGTGGCGCTGAAGTTCTCGACCGAGGGCGCCGGCGCAAACCTCTCGCTCAACTTCACCAACTCGCAGGGCAACGCCGGCGGCACGAGCATCTACGGCCCCGTCTACTGGCAGGTGGAGTACTCGACCGACGGGGTGAACTTCACCGTGCTGCCCGAATCGGGCTTCTGCTGCCGGCCGTTCGTCTATTGGCAGGGAGCAGGCGGCAAAGACCTCTCCTACTGCGCCGTCCCGGGCTACGCCGACCGCGTGTTCATCCTGCCGGACGCCCTGCGCAACCGCCCGGAGGTCACGCTGCTGATCAAGGCCCGGAGCACGCAGTGCATCGCCTCGAACACCGCCACGGTGGACCAGGGAGACACGGGCACGATCACATCCGACATGGCAGCCAACAAGCGTTCGCCGATGCGTTTCGGAACCATAGCCGTAAAGAGTAACAAATAAACCGCTCAGGCGGGGAGGGCGCGTCCCTCCCCCGCCGATGCGCGAAACCAAATTCAGACCACGATGAAACAGATAAAATCATTGTACCGAAGGCTGCTGCTCCCGCTGCTGGGCGGGCTGGCGCTCACGGCCTGCGAAAAAGACAACGGCGAAGAGACCCGCGTCTCCGAGTTCGGCCCCTACAAGAAAGAGATCATAGCCCCCTGGAAAGGCGGCACGGGGAGCATTCCGGTCCTCGCCAACCAACCCTACGACATCGAACTGATCAATCCCGACAACGGATGGCTCACGCTCGACACCGAGGGCCGCGGAACGCATTTCACGGGCGACGACTATTTCAAATTCCAGGCCACGACCAACGACGGCTTCCCCCGCATGGAGGGCATCCGCCTCTGGACCCACAACCGCGCGGATACCGTATACATCAAACAGGAGGGCTTCATCACCCCGAAACTGGACTTCTCGACCCGCAGCATCATGGTGCTCGGCGACGGCGGACAGGCGACGGCGCAGCTCTCCACCAACCTCGAACTGGAGGACCTCCGGCAGTCGATCGTCTACACGAGCGCCGACGAGGGCGGATGGATTTCGGACCTCGACATCAGCAACGGGTTCCTGATTCTCCAGACCGACCCCAACGCCGACCCCGAAGCCCTGCGCAACGCCCGCATCACCCTCAGCTACCGCGACGGGTGGAACCGGACCATCTCCTCGACGGTCTACCTCACGCAGGCCAACGCCAAGAACGAGTTCGGGCACGAAATCTCGTTCAGCGAGGTGCGCGACCTGGTGGGCATCGTCAACAAGGACGTCTACATCGAGGGACGCATCATCAGCGACATCGGCAACGGCAACAACGGCGAGAACATGATGACGGGACAGACCTCGATCGACTACACCGAGACCTACCGCACGGCCTACATCCAGAGCCTCGACGGTTCGCAGGGCTTTATGATCAAGACCGTGACCGAAGACGACAACATCTTCGAACGTTACAGCAAGGTCCGCATCCTGCTCAAGGGCGTCACGGTCGAAGCGGAGTCGAACCCCGAACGCTACATTCTCAAGAAAGTCACCTCGGCGATGGTCATGTCCTCGGTGTCAGGCTCGGCGGCCGACATTCCGCAGAAGGTGAAGCGCTACAACGAGCTGACCGACATGGACGTATACACCTGGGTAACGCTGGCCGACTGCGAGCTTCCCGTGCGCAAAGGCAGCCTGACGCCGATCAACGAAGGCTATGCACGCAGCACCAATGCCAACCGCGAAACGAAATACCCGATGCTGGTGCGCGACAAGAACGGCGACAGCTTCTACATGCTGACCAACACCACCTGCAAATACCGCCGCGACGGCAGCATGCTGCCCTACGGTTCGGGGAACATCTCGGGCGTACTGGTTCACGAGACCCACGACCGCTTCGTCTGGATGGGATCGAAGGACATGGGCGACATCGGCCGCTACCAGATCCGCCACCTCACCCGCGAGGACATCGCGCTGGAGAAGGATTTCGAGAACAGCTTCTCGGCCCTCCTGACCGAATACCGCTACGGCAAGCTCGAAAGCCACATCTTCCGCCCCACGACCGGCGACAACGGCTACCTGACCTTCACCCATCCCGACGAGAAATCGGGCGACGCAGGCTGGGGCGTGAGCGACCCGAGCTACCTCGGCCCCATCGGCAACGAATCCAACCCCGACAAAGAGAAACCCTGGGGCGGCACCAATAAAGGCAACATCAACGGAAACGGCGTCGTCGAAAACGGCAAACAAATGTGTTCTGACCCCGGAACCAACCACGACGGCAAGGGAAACCTGACGAGCGCGGAATTCTCGGCCTGGACCAACAAGTGCCAGTGGTGGAACACCGAAACCGACCGCAGCGAAGCATGGCTGCTCCACTTCTCGACGCAGGGCATCTCGACCGATGTGCTCTCGATGCAGGTAGCCATGCAGAACCGCAGCATCGGAGGCCCCCGCTACATCAGGGTCGACTGGTCGGAACACGGCGACAACAACCGCGACGACTGGAACCCGATCACCGAATTCCAGGTCCCCGACATCGTGAACTGGAACTACACCCTCTACTGGCAGTGCGCCGGCTACAAGTACATCAACGTACCTCTGCCGCTCGAACTGCTCGGCAAGGACGACGTATGCATCCGCTTCTCGGCCGCGAACAAGAAAGCCGGCGGCAAGGAAGACGGCGAGTTCGACGACCAGATCATCACCACCGGAGAGATCGCCTTCTCCTACATCGGCGTACGTTACAACAAATAACCCTATCCGGAAGCACCCCGCCTGCAAACGTTTTGCAGGCGGGGCTT
>OGOQ01000968.1_pt1 | contig 24647 bp, 26 predicted proteins | sample 1552691 | NCBI WGS metagenome assembly OGOQ01 (sample SAMEA2580209, study PRJEB22360) | human gut metagenome | biome: human gut; feature: human-associated habitat; material: faeces | place: Denmark | collected 2008/2010
TTAATTTCATGGTACAGTTATCAGTTCAGATATTGTTCCATGAATAATTCAGGCTAAACTTTTTTGACTTAAAGGGAGATAATTACAATAAAATCTAAAACATCTATAGTTGTACATAATTATTGTAGGCACGAGTGGACTCAAATGATGGAGACCTTTCTATATAGGAGACTTGCTAGTGCGTGATACCAGGAGTATTCCATTACAACAGCAAACTATTATTATCAAATATTCACAATATTTGTCGAAATTCTTTTCCAGTAAAGTCAGCTGTTCTTATTCCGTTAAATTTATAATTGCAGATAATTTCATTTGTAACGACAAAAATTGTGGTTGAACTCAAAATCTGCAAGGAATATAATTACTCATTATTAATTGTATTATTTATTTGAATATTCCCATTGTTATTTATTATTAAATTGTTTATGATAATATTTTTTTCTCTCAATAGTTTTTGATATTCTTCAATTTGTTTGCTTTCCAAATTCTTAGTCTGTTTGCTTTCTAAATGTTGATCTATCATAATTTTAGTTTGAATTGCAGAAAAAACTAATGAAATAAAACTGATAATATTTGAAATATTATTAGGATCCGTAAATAATCGTATAAAAATTTCCCAAGGAGAATTGTGACGCAATTCAATTGAATAATTACAGTTCGGGGTTAAAAGATGTTCAATAATACCAATTAAAAAAGATAATTTGTCGGTTTCTTCGTTTGAGATATTAGTTAATAAAGATATTTCTAATTTCTGCCCCTTCATATCATCAAGCAACAATTGCCTAATTTCTGGTAAATAGTTATTCAGATTTTCATATTCAAAATCTTGAAAATGCATATCATATACTTTATTAAGAATATGCCTATATAAAGACTGTCTATCATGTATTGATATATTCTCGATATAATTAAGTTGTCTACAATAATTTCTTAGCATTCGGAACCTTCTCAATTCTATACTTAAATTGATACCATTAATTACTGAAGCAAATGCCTCCTTATACATACCTTTGCAAATTAATATATTAGTTAGTGGGAAATAGTTATTAGTAAATTTATAAAATTTTTCCAAATCATCGAGATTTTCAAAATATTCGTCAACCGATATTCCATTTTTCGCTTTAGCAGAAGTAATTCTTACAATATCAGAAGTATTTTTCAAATAGTTTAATCCATTAAAAATATATGGAATCGTCGGAAAAGGAAGGGTTACTCTATCTAATTTTATGTTATCAAATGTCGAAAATTCAAGATTCATACTTTTAAGTTTTACATTTCGTAATAACGTATTTTTAAATATAGTATTTTCAACAGCAATAGGAATCCATTGACAATCAATAAATTTACAATCCGTAAAAATAACATCATTCATTAATACTCCCTTAAATTTACAGTTGTGAAAATTGGTTCCTATAAAGATACTTTTACTAAAACGTGTATAATTTAAACCTGTTATAATATTTTCAAAATTACAATTTCGAAAATCACAAGATTGAAGATTAGTATTTAAATAATCACCTTCATCAAAATGGGTATTATTAAATAATGATCCTGCTAATGAAGCATCTTTATAGTCGGCATCTTTAAATTTACAGTCATAAAAGAATGATTGTCGCAAATTTTTAGTGGAGTAATCTCCATTAATAACCGTCCCTTTATTAACCTTTAATGGCGTTGGATTAAAATATAATTTATTGTTCATATGTTCTGTTAAGTTTTCAGCTAATTTAGCTATTTTTCCATCATCAACATAAAAAAAATCTTCTGTTTCTTTTAATATCTTTTCTAACTTTTCCATATATTTGGCTGCTCCTGTATAACATCTCACTTTTTCAACGGATAATTTCTTATTATCTATTACTAATAGTATCATATATCACATCTAAATTCATTAATTTTCTAACCAAATAACGAATAAATTTCCAATATAATTAACTCTCATTATATTTAAACGCCACATTATTCACAGCCAAATTCTTCTTCATCTATGGTAATGCCAACTGAAGGTTCCTCTCCTTCTAATAAACTTTTTATAACCTTAAAAAGAAAAGACGATAGGTTCACATGAGCTTATCGTCTTTTCTTAAATAATCTTAATCTTTGGTTTGTCTGTTATAAATCAAATCCTTCTAGTAACCTTAATTGAATGTCAAAAGACAACCTGACTTATGGAAATAGACATATTATTCTGGTTAGTACGATTCAAGACTTCCTTCTCGTAAACAAAATTAATTTCCTTATTGGGAATTGCAACATCGCACATAAAGTTTCCATCATTTTGAGAATAGGTAGCTGCAACCTTCAAATATCCAGCTACAAGCAAAAAACTATATATGCTATAAGGATTTTTCCGTACTTCTGGATAAATTACACTCGTATCCACATAAGTTGTAATTTTTTTCGCCACAAAGCAATTTATAAAATCCTTCTGTGATTTCCGGTGTGACCGATTCTATAATTTCCCCAATAATCTCGTTGTTTCCAGTCGATTGTCAAAATGCTTTCCTTGGCCACTCGCAGAATTCCCGTAAGGAAACCAAAGGCAAGATGAGAATTATTTTTAAGAGCTCCAGAAAAGAAATTACGCATGACGTTCACAATTTCCAGATAAAAATTACAACTATGTCCCTGTTGAATCGGTGTATCATATTCATCAATAATGATGATGTATTCTTTACTATAGTGCTTATGCAACAGCATTGAAAGAAGCTGAAGCCCCATCTGACAATCTATCTCATCAGCACTATCGCCTAAAATTATAAATCAAACTCTTCCAACAATTTTTTCTGATATTCCTCATCAGTTGCTGCTTTCACGATATCTTCTGTACGTCCATGCTTTGATAATTCAAGAATTAATTGATTAATCCTACTTACTCCCAAAGTTTCTCCTTCTGCTCTTCCTTCTTCTCTTCCAATCTTGCGTCCAGCCTCAATTCCTCGTCTTTCTGCTGTTAACATTCCTATATTGTAATCTCTGATTGCTCTTTGTCTCGTCTCGTATTCTAACCTCTTCTTTTCATCTGCGCTTAATTTATCCAACACATCATATGCTTCTTCCAATTCAGAATTCTTCTTTGCCATCTCTTCAAAATCCTTTCTGGTTTTTCCTCCAAGAAAACGCATCCACTGTAACAGGCTTGTCTCATTCTTCTCTTCTGGTGGAAGTTTCGACAATTCTAAGATATGCATCTCCATAAGATCTGTATATTCTTTTCCTGTTTTCGTATCACAAAATGCAATTCTCCGATAGCACTCTTTATCATCTCGGAAATGATCATATGCAAGAATACTCACATGAATACACTTCTTCAACCGGTCGTATCCTTCGCTTTCTTTGATTTCACTTGTATACATCTTACTCAGATAATAAACAGAACGATTTGCCCAGCAATCAAATGCTTCTACCTGCATCTCAAAATCAATCTGTTCTCCATTCTTCAGTTTCACCCGGACATCTAAAATCCCATACTTATCATCTTTCGATTCTTTTCTAAGAATCGTAGGCATAAGTTCCGTATTCTCCACCTCACTGGACGGAACATTTAATAATGCTGCAATGATATTCTTACGGATGTTATCATTCTGCATCAATTCCTTAAAGCAGAAATCTACCGTCGGAAGCATGATAAAATCTTCCTGTTTCACTTTCAATGTTTTTCATTGTGATGTTGCTTTCTTGATTGATACACTTTTTCTGGTTTTTCTCATAGAATTCTCCTCTCTTCTGTACGATGAACCACCGCTTGAGGAAAGGATTATAAAACTACTTCTATCTTAACATAAGATTGTTTTCTATGGAAGTAAATGGCTCTCAGAATCGAAAATCAGCAAAATCTTAGAATCAAAATTATCAAGATTTCTTAATCACATAATCTCTCAAACGATATTCATCTTTAGTCTGTCATCGGATTATCTGCTCGAAATACTGAGCTTAATGAATAATTACCGATTTGGTTAATAGATCTTTTTGCAGTCCACCAGAATGTGGACTGCGTGGTATTAGATTAACATGAAAATTCTAAATTGCAAGCTGAATTATTTTTGAAATTAGATTGGTATTTTAATTGCTCACACAGAAAGAATTTTATTACGGAATCTATGATATTCTGGTGTTATATAACACATCATTGATGATATATCTGTTTTCTTCATATCATATTTTGCCTGACACCTTTTATCCTAATGTCCTCTGACTCGTATAACCCACCTATCGCATTTTGGATAATATGTTCCCTCAAACGTGCATAGTTCTCTTTAACCTCCACATCCTGTATAAATTAATGATTTTTCCACTCCGCTTAATAACAATCCTGCTACTGTATTCTTACTAATACAGAGATTGGAGAAATTTGTTTTCTAAATTTCAAACATATATACTTATTCAATCGTGATTTAGAATGCCGTATGGGAACAATCTCCTCCAGTTCAAGTGGTGGAAATCGTTTACCTGTAATCCAACAGATTTTAATATCACAAAAGCCATTAAATATAGGTAGAAAAAATATTTCTGATTTAGATTTTGTAAAAGGACAACTCCGTTTAAATAACTCAAAGATATTATTGTTCAAAAATGATTTAGATGATTTGTAAAAAAGATATGAAGATAACAAATCTATTACTGAATTTTTACAAAAATTTAAAGAGCTTACTTCTCCCGAAGAATACTACCTCTTAGAAGAAGGTCAATTGTAAAACAGATGAATTTACTTTCGAGTATATTACTGGGAAAAAATAATATCACAATTATCCCATGAATAAACGGTTTCCGCATTACCGGACAGACGGTTTCCCGTCTGCCGGACTTGCGGTGTTACCGCACAAGAATATTCAGTCTATGGTGATTCGGCTGCAGAATCAAAATTTTTTATTGAATTTATTGCCTTAATCATACGGAATCGGATTTATAATGCTCTGAAAGATGAAATGAAAAAAGACCAAAATTTATGACAGTTCCTGCGGCCTGAAAGAACTCGAAAAGATAGAGATGGTCAGACTTACGGGATTGAAAAAGCACAGACTAAAGTAATAAAAGCAAAAGCTGCATATTTAGGTGTAAAATTCGTGGAATTTAGGAATATAATTATATTGACATATGTATATACTATGTGTATACTAATATTATAAGTATATCCGTTGTATATACTTTTAGGAGGAGAAAAAATGACAAATATGATGGCAAACAGAAAGGAACGCATATTCATTTCAGAAACAGCCATAAGGAAGTGGGGCAATAGTCAAGGTATTAGATTATCAAAAGAGATAATTAACAGAACGGGACTAAAAGAAAACGACAATGTAGAAATTAGTGTAAACAACGGAATTATTACCATTAAAAAGGCAAAACCGAAATACTTAAATTTAAAAGAAAGGCTTGAAGCATTTTACAATAAGCCAATTGATGATATTTATGTAGAAAGTACTCAAGAGGTTGATGTAGGTGCTTATGTAGGTGAAGAAGTTTGGTAAATTACAATCAAGGAGATATTATTACTATAGATTTTAATCCGCAACAGGGACATGAACAGTCTGGAAGAAGACCGGCTCTTGTGATAAGTAACGATATCTTAAACCACCATAGTTCTATGGCGATGGTGTGTCCGATAACAAATACAAATAAACATCATCCATTCCATATAGAATTAGATGATAGAACAGATACAACAGGTGTTATACTATGTGATCAAGCAAAAATGCTTGATATAAAAGCACGCAATGGAAAATTTAGAGAAACATGCCCAGAAGACATATGGACAGATGCTAGAGATTTAATAACAAGTTTTATGTAATATAAATAAATGAATGAATATGCAAACAAAGGAATTGTACAAACTTAGTACAGTTCCTTTTTTATTTATTAAAGAATAATTTAATAAAGGCTTGGCGAGACGCCCATTCTTTCCTTTAAGCAGGCGGGAATATCTCTTTTCAAAGATTTTCCCTGGAATGGCATCTGCCATTTTTACCCATCTATTTTCATGGGCATTTGAAGGAATTTGTTTCTTTTTACAAAAAAGTACTTGACAAGACCTCCTAAAAGTGAGGTCACTTCGCGACCTATTAATTAAGGAATTGTTCGTCTCGCCACGAACTTTAATTACACTTTAGGAGGTATATCATATGAATCGAATTGACATCTGCAAAAATATCATCCAATCCATTAAGGATTATATCACAGCCCCAGAAAAACTGGAACCACATCGTGTAAAAAATCATTTTGTTCGCAAACGAAAACTTTCTCTTTTTCAGGTAATTATGTATCTGCTTTATACTTCAAAAGCCTCCATGTTTCAAAATCTTTCCCGTATTCGGGAAGATCTTGAATGCCTTGATTTCCCTGACATTTCAAAGCAGGCTCTGTCAAAGGCTCGCCAATTTATTAACCCTGCCTTATTTAAAGAGCTCTACTATTTATCGGTTGATTTATTCTATAAGCAGCTCCCATCTCGTAAACTTTGGAATGGATATCATTTATTTGCCATTGATGGTTTCAAAATAGAATTGCCTAATTCGAAATCGAATTTCGAGTTCTTTGGTGAAATGTTTGGATATCCTGATCCAAGCCGCCGTTTTACTATGGGACTTGGTTCCATTGTTTATGATGTTCTTGATGATTATATCGTCCATGCTTCTTTTCAACGGTATCTTGCATCTGAACGTTCCGCTGCTTTAGAGCATTTGCATAATTTAGAAGATTTAAATATCTATCAAAACAGCGTTGTAATCTTTGATCGCGGCTATTATTCTGAAGATTTGTTTCGTTACTGTGTCGAGCATCAGCACCTTTGTCTTATGCGCTTAAAACAGAATTATAACATCGCTAAGAAATGCTCTGGAGACATACTCACGGTTCTTCCAGGCAACGAAAAAGACGGGACTGAGGATATCAGGATAAGAGTCATCGAAGTTATTCTCAATGATGGAACGAAAGAGTATCTTGCCACCAATCTTTTTGATTCACATATTTCTCAACAGATGTTCCGCGAACTTTACTTCTATCGCTGGCCAGTCGAAACAAAATATAAGGAATTGAAAAGCCGCCTTGCTATTGAAGAATTTTCCGGTGCAACAACTACTTCAGTGCTTCAAGAATTTTATATCAACGTACTTCTTTCAAACCTGTCATCTCTTATTAAAAATCAAGTTGATGAAGAAATTCAGATTACCGCTAAAAGTACGAATAAATATCGATACCAAGCAAACCGAGCATTTATTATCGGACGTATCAAAACAATAGTTCCCAAAATCCTGTGTAATCTTTTCGATTTATCTGCAATTGATAGACTATATAAGAAATCTCTCCGATGCAGATCTCAGATTATACCTGGAAGAACATTCCGACGAAAGAAGAATAAAGCAATAGGCAGAACACATTTTAACAATAAAAAAGTTGCATTCTAAAATCACCAGCTGTTAATATGGCTTTTTCTGTGAAGCTCTATTAAAGTGCGTCTTCTTTTCAAATCTACCTTCCTCTTTTCTCGATTTCGCACCGTTATTCATTAACCTGAGCAGGCACTTGTCTTAAGTTGACATTAGGTTGACCACATTGGTGTCTGACACCACTATATATCATTGACTGTAACAACCGCATCAATAACATGACGTTTCTCTGCAATGCATGCAGTGCCCTTGCATATCTGATAATGTGGGCATCCTTCACATGCGGAAGGCATATGTTTGACTATTTTATCCGGAGCTGTTATTACCGCTAAATGTGTCCCCTGATGTCCGTTCTGTCCACCAACCTTTTTATCGGATGGTTTTCGCAGACTCTTTGGGGCAGGCTTTTTGAAACCATCACTTGAAGGTGGTTTGGAACTGTTTTTGGAGTTCTTATTAAGCTGTTCCTTCAGTTCCTGTATGGTCTGATTTAACTCAGCAATAGTTTCTGTGAGCATTTCATTCTGCTTGAGTAATAAAGCATTCTGTTCAAGCAATTGCTGAACCATTTCAAGTGTAACATTTACTGGCATTCAGACCACCTTCTTCCGTTAAATTTGATACTTTTATTTTAACGGAAAATGGTCCAAAAAGCGAATCGTGTCGTTTTGATATACTGTCAAAATGACGGTGGATAAACAGTAAAAAACAAGGGATAACTGCCGATAATACCCGGATAAAATCCACAAAAATGCTGTTATCTAGATACAACTGAGGAATTATATTTTAGTTATCCACAAACAAAAAGCACTTGGCAGTCATACTAGAAAGTTATCCACTTTTTACACTAAAGCAATGGCAAAACAGAAAATTTATTTTCTCTGTTTTGCCCAAAAATCAATGTACCCTTAACGGGGTACTGAATAGTTACATAAATTTAATTGTTTATAAAAACTCGATGTTACCTAACACCCACTTGTTCTAAAGTATGACAATTATCCCTCATCCAATTCTGGTTTAGCAAAATTTGTAATACTTGCATAACCACTTTTATTAAATACAATATCAAATTGCTGCACATATTTTCTACCAGAAGCATCTGAATAATTAATTGGTATGGTTACAAGAAAATCTACAATTTCTTTTTCATATCCTAATGTCCACATAGTGCTAAATTTTTCTCCGACCATTGCGATAGGATCTTGTATTGCATCACATCTAGTCAATGTTGCTTCTCCATTCATAGTTTTAGCTGTGCATTTGAGACTAGGGATGATATCATAAGCTGAACCTCGTCCTTTATTTATAAACAGCATATCAATTCTCGTAATCTTTTTATTTGATTCAGCTGATATTTTTGCTTCTTTAAATACTAGATACGGTTGCTCATGAAGTCTTTCAATTTCCTTGTTACGCTTCAATTCTACCTCAAATTGTTTATTCTGATTTTCCAAACTTTCCTCATATTGTTCTCTTTGTCGTTTTGCCTCTGCTTCTAATATTTTGCGTTCCTTTTTCGCTATTGTTATTGTTACCCTGATTGCTATTATACTGACAATAATTGTAAAAAAAGTCATTAAGGCATTAAATAATGTACTATACATATTCACAACTGCTAACAAATGTTCCATCTAAACTCCCCCCTCTTTTCATACTATTTACACCAATTTATTTCTTTTTTATCATTAAAAAGTTTATAAAAATTCAATGGTGCCTACCATCAATGTGGTCAATGCCAGTTAGCTTCTCTAGCTTAACAACTTTTTCTTCCAAGCCTGCTATCCCTTATAATATCAGGAGTTCTCATTTGATACTATTTTTTAGGCTGACACTTACTTAACATCTTTGTAACATATTTTATATATCTTTTTTTATTTTCCTATTGACATGCAACAAAAAATGTACGGTCACCTTGTTGTCCATCGGAACAACAAGGTGACCCTTAGTTTATCAAGGAAATTGGTTCCCCACGAATCAATTATTCCCATACTAAGGAGGCACACATTTATTATGAACGATTATCCATCAAATGTAAAACAAAAATTGAACTCTATCATCGCTGACATGTCGGAACATCACTGGCTCTTCTCAAACAATCCTGGACATGATTTTATGCGTCAAAATCAGGGCAAACTCTCTTTCTACGATACCATGCGTCTTATTATCGGCATGGGAAAAAGAACTACCAATGATGAAATTATGAATTACTTTGACATGGTTCCTGATCTTATTCCATCTCAGTCAGATTTCACTGTCTGCTTTCGAATATCTTTTTTCGGAATTCTCATCTTCGTTTCCGGCTACTACAAATAAATTTAAGGATCATTGTGTCCTTACCTGTGATGGCTGCCATGTTGTCTACACTACTAATTCTGAAATTATTGAGGATTACAACAAGCCTCATCTCATCGACTATAAAGGATACAACCATATGCACTTAAATGGGTTTGTTGATGTGATCAGCAAAGCTTTTCTTGATATTGTAATTCAGCCAGGACAGAAGCCTGATGAAAGGCAAGCCTTTCACATGATGCTCGACCATTTTAGTCCGGACAATCCGCAGAAATATATTGTAACTGCTGATCGTGGTTATGAATCTTACGATCTGTTATTCCACTGTGAACTTAAGAATCTAAATTATGTTTTTCGTGTAAAAGCACCCTCTTCTTCTAAAAGTCTGCTTTCCTATTACGCTACGGAACTTCCTGACGACCTTGAAGAATTCGATGTTACGATAAAACGTTATTTCACTGACAAAGCTACAAATGTTATGAAAGATCAGTCGGATGTGTACCGATATATTAATCCGAGTAAAAACACACCTCATTTTTATGATCTTCTTAACAGAGATAAGAGACATCTTTATTTCATGCAGTTTCGTGTCGTAAAAATAAAAACTGCAGAAAATACATATGAGTATCTCATCACAAATCTGCCTCACAGCTTTACTATGGAAGACATCAAGGAATGCTATCACTGGAGTTGGGGAATTATGCAGATATCGGCATAATTTCCCAACGCATATTGTACAATTCCCGTAATTCCTCTGTGCTAAAATCTTCTTTTGGAAGATTGGTATATACGATTTCGGTGTTCCCATTTGGAAGGACAAAACTCACAATCCGAAAAGAGATGTAGTATAAACTTTTACTTTTGGGGTCGAGGTAATCAAAAGTTCTGTTTGCAATAGTTTTATACACTTCAGGCTCTGCTTTAACAGTCTTTGTGTTTTTTCTGGTAAGCCGTCTTTCGAAAATGATATCATACTCAGGCGAATCTGGGAGTTTAATTGTAGCCAACATACTACGCGGGTTCGATTCTCTAGCACGAACTAGAAAATATGCATTGTTTTCAATGGCATGTGCAAACACATTAAATGATGCAAAACCCCTATCAGCAATAAATAAAGGTTTTCGCGTCGGATTAGTAGCCGTATAATGATCTATTATGTCACACATTGCTATATATTCATTGATATGATTCAATGGTTGGAGAATTACATCAGTATACAAATGTGATAATAAATTGTAAGCAGCATTCAGATGAATCATATTAAAGCCTTTATTGTATCGATCGGTAATCCGGTAGGTATCGGGGTCCTTAGGATTTCTCGGGATATAAATATCCGAGCCATCAACAACAATTGGATCATAGCCTTTCAAAGTCTTATCGAGGGAAAATGCATTGGAAAATGAGTAAAAAAGAGAATCAAAGGCCTCTGGAGATATTTTTTTACGCTGTTGAATCAAAGCAGACGCTGTTGGTGCAGAAGCGTTAAAATCGAAATACTTTAACAATTCTGTTTTAGATGCAGATTTTTGCATAGAGATTGTAGAGAGCAAGACATCGCTGAATGAAATCTTACGATTTCTTGTAAAATCCGTAGGTTTTTTTGCGTACTGCCAGGAAGATGCAGACATTTCGTTTACTTTGTTTAGTAATGTTTCCTTTACTGATTCTGGTGAAAGATTCATAACATGCCTCCGATTAATTTAATTTTCCGGCATGATCGGATTTTTCTTATTAATCAAAGGGCGCGAAGCGCCGCATTTTTTTGAGGTTTTGTCAAATATATTTTGAAATAAGTATAAAAAAATAGGTAGTCCCTTAACTTAATAGAAACTACCTACCATTGGTGCCTGACACCAATATGGTCCGCATAGCTGCCAATGTATCTGCTATCTCTCCGGACTGGCTGATCACGATAACCAGAGCATCATTCACCAGAGGCATCTCACGATAACGAAACTCAGATGCAAGCTCTACTCGAACCGGAATCCGAGCCATCTCTTCGATTACATACTGCGCCTCTACTCCGACATGCCATGCAGATCCGCACGCAACAATATAAATCTGGCTGTACTTCTTGATCTCTTCCTCTGTAATATCAATATCCGTAAAATCGATCACTCCCTCTTTTACAACTTAATTCAGAGCATCACGGATTGCTTTCGGCTGCTCATAGATCTCTTTCATCATGAAATGCTCGAAGCCGGCCTTCTCTGCTGCCTCCGCATTCCATTTGATCTCTGTTGTCTCTTTCTCGATCTCATCACCATTGAGATCATAGAAATGAGCCTCTCCCGGAACAAGCTTCGCAAACTCAAGGTTTCCGATATAGTATGTCGAAGATGGGATTATAACACATAACATACTTGTAAGCCACCAGAATTTTTTTTTTTATGCTTGACCCCCTTGGCGCTTTTTACATTTTCTCTGCCAAATATCAGAACCATTTGCAAAATACTTATGACCACAATCTAAACATTTCATCTAATAAAACCACTGGTTATTATCTGTCCCTGGCTTTGATGTCTTACCAAGGTTTTCTGATTCTTCTTATTAACATATCCCGTTTCTGTCGATTTAAGTTCCATATGAACGCTCCTCTCTATTGGATGATTTTTTATATACTTCTCTACCTTTGTAAACTTATCTTTTCAATAATTTTTCTCATCCTTATTCCTTGTTCGAAACTAAAACTCGTAATACATCTTCGAAGTATATACATTGAGCTCCTTGACAGTTCAATATGAATACCTTGATTTATAATATCCTCCCATAATTCAAGATAGCTATTAACAATTTGATTTGGCTTTTCTTTATTTACAACACACACATAATACTCCATAACACTTAGGAGTTCCTTTTCCTCATCTACTCCTTCTTTTTCTTTTTTACAATGTTCTATTATCCATTCTTTTATTAACAATAAATATATTTGTAAATCCTCGCCTTCAAAAAAATACATTTTTTTACAAATACTTACTATCTCATTACCACTTGCATGTTGTAAATTGGTTAAGCTAAAATACTCAGTTATCTCTTGTTCTATTCCAGCTTTTTCTTCTTGTGAGATGACATTATTTTTAAAATCATCAAGGAATCCCATACTATCATTTAGCTGTAACAACCAATTTGACAATTCTTGTAAAGTATACTTTAACCTCTTGCTTTCATTTAATTGAGTAATTTGTGTTAGTACAATATCTGCAAAATAATTTGCAACAACAAGAGAATCTTTTTCTGTAAAAGTCAAATAAGTCTCACTTCTCCTAAAATAGTTATATATGTATATAATCAATTGCCAAAATATATTAAGGACATTTTTGTCACTATCTTGTAACCATTGATTCCCCCTTTTAAATACATCATCCTCCGAATTATTCGCTAGTACATTCTCAAATAATTCTATACTATCCGGAAATAACTCTTCTATGGAAAACAATCGAGTTTCATTTTCCAACATATAACGAATGATGTATACAATATAATCTTCTCTCGATTTTATTTCTGACACAATCTTATCAACTATCTCTCCCCAATTTTTGCGATTTAGATTTCTCTGGTATTCTTTCATATCTAAATCCGTAATAAAGCTACTCAGAGATAGCAATCCTTTTGTTCTCAACAGAGCATCTTGACAAAATAACATTGCTTGATCAATTCTAAAGTAATGTATTCTCTTATTTCTAGCATCGTCAATGTATTCAATCTTAAACCCTTGGTGAAACAACTCATTTACAATGAATGTTATTGTATATTCTCTCTTCGTTGTTTCGTTTGCTCTTATGATACTACAATCAATTCCCTGTTTCATTGCATCCTCAAGCCATTGATTAAAATGTTCTCGTAGAATAAAATCTTTTTCTCCTAAATAAACAAAATTATCCTCAAATTTTTCTATTATTGGTGCTATTGATGCATTTTTTCTAATCAGATCTCTATAGTATTCTGGCATATCAGCTGTTACAGATAAAACTAACATTCCAATCCCAATATCTTTATATGGAGTGCCACTTTCATGTCTATATACTTCACATATAAGATTAGCTAATGATTGTATTAGTCTATCCTCTAAACCATTTTTCCATTGACTATTTTTGCTAAACCAGTTAAATAACCAACTATAATATTCTTTCCTATATGAATTACCCGGAATTTCACAAAATCCTGAAAACAAGAAATTTGAAAGCTCTAACTCATAATATTTTTGATTACCACTGTCAACACTCTCGTTCATCACTGTTCGATATGAAAAAACAGAATAATTAGCTAATAACCAATCTGATACTTGGCATTTCCATAACTCACCTCGTTCAGTACACCATACATATTTCATAAGCTTAATTAATTCTCTTTGCAGGTTATACATGTATCCGGCAGATTCTGGCATTACACCCTGATGTATCATTTCATCATCTAATTTACTTTCTGATGCCGTAATATAAATCAAATAATCACACATTATAGAAAGTTCTTCTGGAATTTCTTGACTAACAACCTTTCCATCTGGCACTTGTTCTAATAACAATTTCACGTATTCAAATGGTGGAACAATATAAGCATAACCTTCATTAAACTTTTGTGTAATAACATTAATATATTTCTCATCAGAAATAATTCTTTGCTCATGTAATAACTCTACAATATCAGCAACAGAATAGATCAAACAATCATTAAAATTATTGTAACTATTTGCCCATCTATCATCACAAACAAGTATATGACTATTTAAAGATGCATAGTGAAATAAATCCAAAAAATCATTAGTGAATATTCCATTCTCTCTTTTATGTTCGTCTTCATAGAAGCCATAATAACCAATATATCCAGCTTCTTTATACTCTTGAATATCGTTTTTTAAATCTTCCAAAAAATCATAAGCATCCTTTGCCAATTCGACTCGCTTCATTTCACTCTCAATATTATCAAAAATATTGCTAATTACATGAATATTACATTTTTGCGAAATAACTGACACTCCATCCATTTCGAACATCTCTCGCAAAAAATTTTCATCAACTAAAATAGGCAACTTTCCATTATAGCCAACCAGTGTATCAATTAATTCACTTCCTTCTCTTAGTTTTCTACCTCCCTTATATTTATTTTTAAATTCACCATTAATATCTCCTCTCTTTTCTAAAATAGCTAATAATTCATAGGGCGAAATAACATTATTTCTCATTTCGTCTGTTATTTTATATGGCTCTTCTAATAAATCAGATATAAAATTATCAGAAACTAAAATCAAATTATTACACTTTGCAAGCTCATATGGAACAATATCACCCAGATTAATTCCAGTTTCAAACCATTTATTCAAATCATTTTGTGAAGGTATTTCAATGTAATTAAGCGATTTTCTTCTCCATGTAGCCACCATTTTTTCCCTTGCTGCTAACACATCAGGTTGACTTGGCAAACATTTATTTTGTTCTGAAGCAATAATATTGCTAATATTTCCCGATATAACTATTGGGTTCCAACACGATTTAATATCATCTAATATCTCAAAATGTTTCATATGAATTAACGAAGAGAAATCAATAGTTATTGCTTGTCCCAATGTTTTCTTTATTTCTTCAATTGAAGCATGATGCCCTCCGAACGTTGTTAATAACAATTGTTTTCCTACTGAATTATTAATATTGTTACTCCATAACTGTTGACAATACAATGTATAACTAGCATTCCCTGAGTGGTCAAAGAATAAGTGATATGGGAATTGACACTTCATATACATTTCATATCGTTTTTTACTTTCTTCCTCAACTTTATCAATCCATTCCTTAGCTTCTTTAAAAGTCAATGTTCTAAAGCAATCCACTTTGTCTAAAGCTTGTAGTTTAACAAATAATTCGGATGCACTATCACTCTTTCCAATTGAATAGAGGAAATTCATTGCCCACATCATTACATTCGGATCGTTATCCGATTGTATCAACGCTTTTTTTACATATTTCTCAGACTCGTTAACACTAATTCTTTTATTGTATTCCGCATACATCTGATATACTTCAACATTTTTTATTCCCTTTTTAATGCCGTCTCTTAAAGTGTAAATTGCCTCTTGTTCCTGAACATTCAAATAATAACATTCCGCCAGCAAAAAAAGTATTTTAGGAGACACTTCTTTACTCCATAAGTTTTCACCTTTTTCTATCGCTTCACTATATTTTCCCAAAATTTTAAGTGCCTGAACTTCATAAAACAAGACCTCTTTTGTAAGACATTCTTCCTGTCTAGATTTTCTAAGCTCGCATACCTTATTCAAACATTCTTCTTGTCTATTTTGTAATGCAAGATATCTTACTATTTTTATGTTTGCCATAGGATTATGAAATTTTTTTAACCAATCGTTGCAATAATATTCAGCATTCTTCCAATCCTGATTTTTTTCATAACAATTAATAAGATTTATCAAATCTATTTCTAGATTTGTTTGCTGATATAATGACAATGCATGATTTATGAGCTTTTCATTTTCCCCAAGCGCCTCTAAAATCATTCCGTCAATTCTCTCTTTTGTAGTTAAATCCATGTCGAATTTATCTAAACTATCTTGCATTTGGCTCAACTGTTTTGAATCATCACAGCATCGTACCGCCAACTCAAACCAATGACTCATCATGTGCATCTCTTCAAATTTAAAACGATACTCTTTTAACTTTTTATATGCTGACACATAATCCTTTTTGTTCATGAACAAATACACACAAGAAATCATTGATTCAATATTGTTTCCTTTTTTTTGAACAATCCCTGTCGGATCAAAATCTTTTCTAAGTGGTATTTCTTTTCCAGTAACGCAAAAGTAAATAACTGCTTGACACTGATATGGTTCTAATTCCATTAGTTTAGAGGCAATTTTATAACCTTCTCCTCTATATTCATCAGATATTGAAAGTGTATTCAACCATACAACTAATATCTGTTTCTGTAATTCCATGTTTTCTGCAATTTCAGCCAGTTTATATGCTTTTTGATATAAAGACACTATTTCATTGACTTTTTGCTTTAATTCGCTATTTAGCAAAAGCATTGAATTTACATACATGGAAGGCAACAGACTATCACCATATATCATATTTGACGGAAGTAACTCCCAATACAAAATCACTCCTTCCATCATAATATGAAGTGGCATATCCTTATCTTCTTCATTTGCCTTCTTCATATACTGATGCGCTAATGCATAATCTCCGTCCAAGATACATATTAAGGACATCAAATAGTAAGTCCCATCATTAGCCAAGTGTTTACTACTTTCAAAAACTTCATACGCATCTTCAATTTCGATATTATATACACATAGTTGTATGTATGTATTTAATATAGATACATTATCAATTGGATAGAGCACTTTCTTGACTTCAACAACATTTCCCTCCTTAAAGAGTTTTTTCGCATTATAATTTCTACAATCATAATCCGGGTTTATTTCCAAAGCTTTCTTGATATATTTTTGTGCATTGCCACTATCCTCATAATCATCAAGATACCAACATGCTTGTAAATAATATAAACGTGATAGCATTTTAGATGGTTTACTTTTACTTCCTCTCACCATCGCTGTCAATTCTCGCAATTCATCCCAGGCCTTTTTTATATTGCCCTTATTCTTAATTGAGAAAATACTTTTCAATTTAATTTCAATTGATTTTTCATAATCTTCAATAGCACCATCTAATTCACAGTAATCCGCAACGTATTTTTCTTTGTAATTCTTTTTTCTTTCATCATAATAACAACCATCTTCACGATACTCCTTTGGTTGTTGCATCTTTCTTAATTTATCTTGTAATTCCGCGTACTTTATTGATGAATACTGAATTCTAACATTGTCGAGCAACTTTTGTATTCTTTTAATACTAATCATTTTTACATCGACAGCTTTTCGGTTATTACCTATTGATTCTATTCCCTGCTCAATCAATATTCCTATCACATTTTTTCTATAAACAACTGGACTTCCAGACATTCCTGCAAAGTTTTCTATTCGAATTTTAGAATCAATTACTAATGTCACATCACCATCATTGACTACATTTTCACTCAAATAGTCATTGATAAATATATTAATAGGATATCCCTCATCCCCTTTTACATGAGGATATCCATACGCTATAAGTTTTTCTTCTTGACTAATGTGATCTTCACAACAAGATATACCCAATGGTTCAATTTGAATTTCATTATCCAATCTTAAAACTGATACAGGATAATCTTCTTCATATGATACAATGGATGCCTTTATATTTATTTCATCTTGACCAGGAATATTTTTAAAGGCAAGTTTTATATCCTCTCCATTTTCAATTGCATCCTCAACACAATGTGTCATCGTTAGTGCTAATGTGTTGCTAATTAGAAATGCTGTACCTTGTTCTTTTCCACAGATGAGTAAAGCTACAGCAGATTTTAAATTATCCATTTCAGTTCACCTTCTACAGATATATTTTCTGCCCTTCCCCTAAATAAACAAACTCTATATCATTCATTCCATAAATCTTCTTTTCAAAATCTGCAACTTTGTCAATTTTATAATTAAAATATATTCTCTTAACATACTCTGTTCTCTTACATGCAATCTTTGCCAATGTTTCTATATCAGGATGATTATACTTTTCTGAATTTGTTGAAACCAAATATGTATCGGATTCTATACATTCAACAAAATCATCACTAATATTATTTGCGGAACCATGATGTGGTAATTTTACTAATGAATACCCCCTGTCTTCTTGTGATAAATACTCTAGAACATCATCAGCTATATTGTCCGCTAAAAACAAGAGCTTCTTATTTCTATATCTAATTATAACTGAAATAGAAGACCTATTCGTAATAGAATTATCTTCACTCATTGGTTCCCTAGAAATTTCTTCAATAGTCATTTCTTCTGTATTATGGTTCGAGTAACATATCTTTTCATTATTTCCATTTCCATCTGTTGGCATACAACGACAATAGTATTCGAAAGCGTCATCAAATAACTTATCTTCCGAAAATACAAACGAATATTTTGATTTCTTTAAATCTCTCTTCCATTTCTTACCAAGCTTCTCTAAGTCAGAAATATTGGGCTTTAATACTGATATAAAACATTCTTTTCCAAACTGATAATTTATTCCATTATTAATGATAGCCTGTCCCTCAGATTGTTCATTCCAATGATAGTAGCCTTCAAATATTAACCCAGCAAGTGTTGTTCCCTGTATCGCACTAATCAGATTATTCTTACCTAAATTATAATTAAAGTAAACTTCTCCATTAGCGATAATCTTATTCAATATATTTTTTTCTGATCTACCTAACTTCTGATTTTTCTCAAACTGTAAATGTCTATAACTATTATGCCATATATTTCTAATTCTGATTATTTTAGAATCCATATCTGAGCCATTTTCCTTAAGCAGCTCAATTATTCCTCCTATATGATCATTATCAATATGTGTAACAATTAACAAATCAATTACCTTTCCTTCATTTTTTAACTGAATCAAACGAGTTTTTAAATAATTTCTATATGTCTCTGCTGTTCCACCATCTATAAGTATATGTATATCTTCTTTTTCAATTGTAATTAATATACAGTCTCCCTCATTCGCTGGTAATACTTCTATTTCTATTTCGCTTTTCTTATACATATATAAATTTCCTCTAGATAATAATCACATGAAATGTAATATCTAATACTTGCTTGCAAATACTACAATCCATATCATCGCTATTGTTGCTGCAATTTGGTTCATTTTATACTGATGTCTTGACTCTTATCTTCTATATAAAATATCAGATTTGCAATTTATAGACATCCCAACTATCCTAAAAAAGAATCCTTAAATTTTCGGAGTACCAATTCTACCTCTTTCCAGATCCAAACATTTTCTCCATCATCCTCAAACACTTTTCCATACGTCTTAGGACCATCAAGTTTCATCTGAGCATAATTATTCTTAAAATTAGCAATATATAATTCAGATTTTGACTTGTCTCCGCAAAGTTTTTCCATCGTGTCGAGAGTCACGCTTCCGAAAGAATCCTCAGCTGTAAAGAATGCTCTTATAATTTTATGATTGTTTTGATTCGGCTTTGCCGACCAAGCCGGAATTCTCTGAATAGCCTTTCCTGTATAATCTCTATCAACAACTGACTTTTTCTTATCAGGGCTATACTCTTCGGATATCTCACCAAAAATTTTTGCAATATACGACTTCACGCAACTCTCAAGAACAGATTCTTGATTTTCGCCTGACAATTGCAATGCCATCGTAAGCTTTTCGTATACATCAGAATCAATAGTAAAACATATTTCCTTCTGCATTATGGATACCTCCTTTGCTTCTAATACTAGAATACACGGTATTTAGTATTTTGCCAATACTAAATACTAAAGTATATTCAATTGAAATGCCATGAGGTTTGTCCCAGGGCACGATAAGTCTCAATATGTTTAATTTGTATAAGACTTCAACTTATCCTCGACATAAGTTTCAATTGCTCCAATAAGATCTGACATATTAACCTTGCCATTTAATGAGGCAAGTGCTTTCTTGATTTTGTTTTTCTTATTATACGCAGTCTTAACTGGATCTGCCTTAGAACGAATTGTTTCATCTTCAAAAAGAAGCTTCTAGAATAAAGAAGTTACAAGAAAATCACACATTTCCTGATTTCGAATCTGTTCTCCAAGCATTCCATATTCCTTGCTCAGAATACGATCCTCAGTTACGGCACATCAATCAGTCCGAACCGATAGAACATTCCATAGATGTAAGTCACTCCCCTGATATCTCCCAGAGCTTTCGGTCGGTCTACCACTTCTCCCACCTTTTTAATATTCCGTAGTGCCAGCAGCACAGAACTCCACGCCAGACTTTTACTTTTCTCCCGTCTGTCAATCCACAACTCTTTCGTGTACTCGCCATTCCTTCCCTTTCGCACTTCGTAAGTAAATGGTAACCCGGAGTAGGTTTTAAATTTTACACCAGCATAAGCCACAACCACACCCCAGAAGTTTTCTTCTGTCGGATCAGCCTTCCACCGCTTCATCGATCTGTATCTCCGCTGCCGTTCTGCACCAATACTAATCTTCTCTTTTTCTGTATTTGGAAAGTACACACCTTTTTTATAGGGTAGGTACGAAGTAACGGAGGCTTTAGATAATTCTAGGGTCGCTGCTGTTGAGAGGATTGCTTCTTTATAGTCCTGTGTTTCTCGATACTCCTCAAAGGTATCCTGTACCTTCTCCGCCACATCCGATTCATACACACCAGCCGTGATGAGCAGCTTTCTTACTTTTATTGGGTTTAATCCCAGCTCATCACCGATGGCCTGCAAGGACATCTCAGAGTTATAAAGCGCCACAGCACTTTCCATCAGCTCTTTCAGATTTTTCCCGGCATCATACTCCGGCTTCAACTTCTTTCGACCACCACCGGACTTCCGGGACTTATACGTTCTTTTCTCTCCCATAATTATTCATGCAGTTCCAGCGGCAGTCCGTCCGGGTCATGGAAGAAAGTCATCTTCTTTCCAGTATAATCGTCAACCCTAATCGGCTCACATTCGATTCCTACCTCTTTCAGCTCTTTCACCGTCTGCACCACGCTATCAACGCAAAATGCAAGGTGACGCAAACCACATGCCTCCGGTCGGTTCACACGCTTCGGAGGATTTTCCTCAGCGAAAATCTCCAGCTCTGTGTGTTCATTGACACGAAGATCCAGTTTCCAGTCCTTACGCTCTGGGCGATAGTTTTCTCTGATGACAGAGAACCCCAGCTTGTTCACATAAAAATCCTTAGCTGCTTCGTAGTCAGATACGATAATTGCGATGTGGTGTATTTTTGATAAGTTCATTTCTATCACGCTCCATTTCGTTTAGTTTTGTTCTTCTTTTATTTCCGTTACAAACTATGTAACAGTCTTCAAAATATACCGTGTGCGCCTCAGCTCCGGGGAGCCTGTGTTTCACACACGGCATTTATTTCCTCTTGGATTCTTGTTTATTTCAATTTTTCGAGGATCTCATATGCAGCTCCATCGGCAGTCCGTCCAGGTCATGGAAGAAAGTCATCTTCTTGCCGGTATAATCATCCACACGGATCGGCTCACATTCAATTCCTACCTCCGCCAGCTCTTTCACCGTCTGCTTCACGCTCTCTACACAAAAAGCAAGATGACGCAGACCACATGCTTCCGGGCGGTTCACACGCTTCGGAGGATTTTCCTTAGCAAAAATCTCCAGCTCTATGTGTTCATTGACACGCAGATCCAACTTCCAGTCCTTACGCTCCGGGCGGTAGTTTTCTCTTATGACAGAGAATCCCAGCTTGTTCATATAGAAATCCTTAGCTGCTTCGTAGTCAGATACGATGATCGCAATATGATGTATTTTTGATAAGTTCATTTTGTATCACGCTCCATTTCTTTTATTTCCGTTATAAACTATATAGCAGCCTTCAAAATATACCGTGTGAACTCCTGGAGTTCAGTTTGTCCACACGGCATTTATTTTTTTTGGGGAGTCTTGTTTATTTCAATTTTTCGAGGATCTCATCCGCACTCATGCTACCGGCCAGCAGTTTCTTAACCACAGCCTCGGCTTCCGACTTTTTCGCTTCTTCAGCGGCCTTAGCATCTGCATTTGCCTTCTTCGCTTCCAGGGATGCCACTTCTTTTTCGGCCTTTTTCAGAGCAGTCTTCTTCTCTTTCAGGTCAGCTTTCAAAGTGTCAATGTTTGCAATGATGGATGCAATCTCAGTATTCAGGGAAGTAATAGATTCTTGCTTCTCTGCGATCTGAGATGCGTAGTCTTTGGTGGTATTAGTTTTGGGACGGTTTTTGCTGCCTTTCGTTCTAGGCATAGGTGATAACCTCTTTCCTTTTATAGTTGTTTAAGTATAGCACTGTATTGAGGGGCAGGCAATGTGTTCACACTTTTTTCAGATATTTCAAAATAACATTATAATCATCCCACAACCGCAACTGCTTTCGAATATCAAAATTATCTTGTGTAATAATTCTAGTCAATTTTTTGTAAGTTCCAACTTCCTGTCCAACATAAACTGATTTCCATGCTCCATAGAACTGATCTCCCGTGATATCAATAATAATTCGAGCATCGGTAATAAGCCATGCATGATTGGTCATTTCAGCTTCATAGTATCCATTCCTTTGGCTTGTGTGAATCCTGTATTTTTCCCACAAATAAAAGCCAAGCAAATCACATGTGTCATCGCAACAACCACCTGGAAAACTATGCATCCGATCTCGGAAATTAAATTCTCCGTTTGTTTTCGCTGCTACAATTGCTTCTCGAAAATGAAATGCAATCTGATAAAGTTCATTTTCTCCCACTGTACTCCTCCCATAAATATCTTTTTACGGTTGTGTAGAAGTACTTGGCTCAAGTCTAAAAGCACGGTCCATAAAATCTAATATTGCTTCATAGAATTTCATCACATCAGCATATTCAATGTATAACTGAGAGTCTTCTTCTCTATATCCAATATTAAATTTATCGCATTTCGGCTTGAGATCATCTTTAATTCGTCCACCATTATGCACAACCATATTTCGGCAATCACGAATTGTAGTAATATACTCCCAACTCTGATCAGCTTTGAATCCGCTTATACCAACCACATCTTTTAGATATTTTGCTGCACGTTCCAATCCTGCACCTTTTACATCCTTAAGTTCTGTAGTAAACTGCCCTAAGTCTTTATGTATTCGACACAGCGTATTAACTGCCTCTTCAAGTAAAGAAACCATCGTTAATAATAACGAATACTGTGTCAAAATATCCACCCTGCAGGCTTGAAGAGTCCCACTCGTCATTGCCCAGCTTTCTGTTCTAAAATCGTCTTTTTCTCTTGCTTCTTGCGCCATATCTCTATACGCTTTTGTGACAAGATCCATCGCCATTTTATTATTATCAATTACACTTTTGAAAGGATAAAAATCACAGTGTGCAAGATATAACGCCATATCCCCAGCCTTATGCATATCGTAGCCATCTATTGTCGGAAACAAAACATTTCCTTCGATGCTATTGTAATTTGGCATACTTTTTTATTCCTTTCCTTTATCTTTGTATCATTATCACATCTTCGCCGATCATAATAGATCGTTGCCTGCTGCTCACCACGGAGAGGTATGTGATATTATTACGAGCAGCGTAGGGAGCTATCGCTCCCAGTATATCACAAGTTTGCAAATAAATCAGTCTTGTACAGACCTTTTTCTAACATTTTCTTGAAGCTGTCCTTTACGGAAGCCACATCTTCATGGCAGGTCATGCCATACCATGTGTCAGAGAACTTTCTGCTTTTTATTGCCGACCATCCAAGGAGCAATTTGCACAACAACCTCATAAGCCATGCTACAAATTAGCATCGTAGCCACAACAACAATCATCGCAAGCAGTATATTCTCTCTCACTGCGTCTGGGCCCATATGCAATGGAATAGATACTATTTTTACCACGATTCGATACACTGGACCATGAATACAGAGAACCATCAAAGAAATTTGGCCGAAGTATTGTAAGGGACGGTTTTGATTGATCAGCATTGCAACCAATCCTGTCCCCATTGCACCAAACATAGCAGTTATAAACCACATCATATCCATGGTAAATCCGTAATAGGCTAGAACAAAGTTCAGGAAAATCAGAACAATTGCTGTGCTACCTGATGCAATCTTTCGTTCCACTACTTGATCAGCTTTAATTTTTCCTGCTAATGCAACGCCGATTGCATAAAAGCCTATGTACTTAAACACACGGTTTACTCCCCAGAACAGTTCAGTCATCGGAATCAAAGCATAACTCAAATTCATCAGTGCAGTCGTAGCATATGCGATCTTCTTTTTCCCCCCCCCAGATTAACTAGCACATTGAAAAGAACTACAGTTACAAAGAAACACGGCAAAAACCACAGATGAACGTTGAAGTCCAAATTGTCATAGC
>OGOQ01000970.1_pt1 | contig 24636 bp, 29 predicted proteins | sample 1552691 | NCBI WGS metagenome assembly OGOQ01 (sample SAMEA2580209, study PRJEB22360) | human gut metagenome | biome: human gut; feature: human-associated habitat; material: faeces | place: Denmark | collected 2008/2010
CGCATCCGGCGCTGTCGCCACGGTGTGACGGGTCGTAACCAATCCATACCGGGCGGGAGCCGAACGGATTCGCGGCAAACGGCGCATAGTCTTCCCATTCTTCCAGCGTGTCGACCATGCAGCGTTGCAGCTCCTCGAACGGGAACACCGACGCCTTGTCGTCAACAAATTCACACATGAACAGGTTTTTAAAATCGTCGGCGCTGTTTTCACGTTTGAGCTGCTCAATGTCGAACAGCGTGCAGCCGCCTTTCAGGGCATCTTCAATGGTGACAATCTGCCGCCACTGGCCGTCCGCACAGAGAAGCCCACCGGCAAGGGCGTTATGACTGACGTCGATTTCCACGCGTTCGGCGGCGCTGGCGCGTCCCCGGTTAAACAGTTCACCGGACCAGAACGGGTAGGCGTCGTGCGCCAGCGTGGACGGGGTGGAGAAATAGGTCGAGCGCAGGTGGCTCTGTGAGGCCATACCTGATGCCACCTTACGCAGTACCTGAAAATTCGGGATCCAGAAAATCTCGTCGACGTACAGGTCGCCGTTATGGCTCTGTGCGGTGTTGGAGTTGGTGCCGAGAAAAATCAGTTTTGCGCCGTTATTGCCCAGGACAATCGGGTCACCGGTCAGGTCAACGTCAACCAGCCGGGCAAAGGCGATGATGTATTCGCGGAACACATACGCCTGTGTTTTACTGGCCGACAGAAAAATCTGGTTATGACCGGTTTTCAGGGCGCGCAGCAGTGCCTCGCGGGAAAAATAAAACGTTGCGCCAATCTGGCGGGATTTCAGAATATCGCGGATGCGGTGCTCAAGCCCGGCGCGATACCAGTGCAACTGATATTCGAAAGACTGCTCAAAGAAAATCTGCTCCAGCTTTTCGATGGCCTCGTCACTGAAAAAATTCTTTTTCGGTTTGCGACGCCCGCCTTTGTTGCGGTTAGCGACGTTCGGATTAAGGTCTGCCTCGTTGCCGGTCTGACTGTAACGGTTGACCCGTGCCAGTCGTTCAATCTGGCGTCCGAGCAGGTCAATTTCCTTGAAGTCACCGCCGGTTTTCTGCGGTTTGATGATGAGCTGGGTCAGCCGCGCTTCCAGACTCATTTCGACACGGCTGATGGGGGCAACGCTGTCCCAGCCGTCGCGCTGTTTCCAGCTCTGCACCGTCGGGCGTTTCATCTGCAACATGGCGGCAATCTGCGGCACGGAAAACCCCTGCCAGTACAGCAGCGCCGCCTGACGACGCGGGTCGTGTAAAAGAGTGGTGTCTGTGGTGATGGTCATGAATACCTCGCCGTGATGAATACACGGCAAGGCTACTGAGTCGCGTCCCGCGATTCGCTAAGGTGCTGTTGTGTCAGTGATAAGCCATCCGGGACTGATGGCGGAGGATGCGCATCGTCGGGAAACTGATGCCGACATGTGACTCCTCTAATCACTATTCAGGACTCCTGACAATGGCAAAAAAAGTCTCAAAATTCTTTCGTATCGGCGTTGAGGGTGACACCTGTGACGGGCGTGTCATCAGTGCGCAGGATATTCAGGAAATGGCCGAAACCTTTGACCCGCGAGTCTATGGTTGCCGCATTAACCTGGAACATCTGCGCGGCATCCTGCCTGACGGTATTTTTAAGCGTTATGGCGATGTGGTCGAACTGAAGGCCGAAAAGATTGACGATGATTCGGCGCTGAAAGGCAAATGGGCGCTGTTTGCGAAAATCACCCCGACCGATGACCTTATCGCGATGAACAAGGCCGCGCAGAAGGTCTATACCTCAATGGAAATTCAGCCGAACTTTGCCAACACCGGCAAATGTTATCTGGTGGGTCTGGCCGTCACCGATGACCCGGCAAGCCTCGGCACGGAATACCTGGAATTCTGCCGCACGGCAAAACACAACCCCCTGAACCGCTTCAAATTAAGCCCTGAAAACCTGATTTCAGTGGCAACGCCCGTTGAGCTGGAATTTGAAGACCTGCCTGAAACCGTGTTCACCGCCCTGACCGAAAAGGTGAAGTCCATTTTTGGCCGCAAACAGGCCAGCGATGATGCCCGTCTGAATGACGTGCATGAAGCGGTGACCGCTGTTGCTGAACATGTGCAGGAAAAACTGAGCGCCACTGAGCAGCGCCTCGCTGAGATGGAAACCGCCTTTTCCGCTCTTAAGCAGGAGGTGACTGACAGGGCGGATGAAACCAGCCAGGCATTCACCCGCCTGAAAAACAGTCTCGACCACACCGAAAGTCTGACCCAGCAGCGCCGCAGCAAGGCCACTGGCGGTGGCGGTGATGCCCTGCTGACGAACTGCTGACCGGCGTCAGTCAGTCCGGGAAAACCTTCACGATTAACCCTTAATTTCAGGAAAAACTATGCGCCAGGAAACCCGCTTTAAATTTAATGCCTACCTGTCCCGTGTTGCCGAACTGAACGGCATCGACGCCGGTGATGTGTCGAAAAAATTCACCGTTGAACCGTCGGTCACCCAGACCCTGATGAACACCATGCAGGAGTCCTCTGATTTTCTGACCCGCATCAACATTGTGCCGGTCAGCGAAATGAAAGGGGAAAAAATTGGTATCGGTGTCACCGGCTCCATCGCCAGCACCACCGACACCGCCGGTGGCACCGAGCGTCAGCCGAAGGACTTCTCGAAGCTGGCGTCTAACAAGTACGAATGCGACCAGATTAACTTCGATTTTTATATCCGCTACAAAACGCTGGACCTGTGGGCGCGTTATCAGGATTTCCAGCTCCGTGTCCGTAACGCCATTATCAAACGCCAGTCCCTTGATTTCATCATGGCCGGTTTTAACGGCGTGAAGCGTGCCGAAACCTCTGACCGCAGCAGCAATCCGATGCTGCAGGATGTGGCGGTCGGCTGGCTGCAGAAATACCGCAATGAAGCCCCGGCGCGCGTGATGAGCAAGGTTACTGACGAGGAAGGTCACACGACCTCTGAGGTTATCCGCGTGGGTAAGGGCGGTGATTATGCCAGCCTCGATGCACTGGTGATGGATGCGACCAACAACCTGATTGAACCGTGGTATCAGGAAGACCCTGACCTTGTGGTGATTGTGGGACGTCAGCTACTGGCGGACAAGTATTTCCCCATCGTTAACAAGGAACAGGACAACAGCGAAATGCTGGCCGCTGACGTCATCATCAGCCAGAAACGCATCGGTAACCTGCCGGCGGTGCGCGTCCCGTACTTCCCGGCGGATGCGATGCTCATCACGAAGCTGGAAAACCTGTCCATCTACTACATGGATGACAGCCATCGCCGCGTGATTGTGGAAAACCCGAAACTCGACCGCGTGGAGAACTACGAGTCAATGAACATTGATTACGTGGTGGAAGACTACGCCGCCGGTTGTCTGGTGGAAAAAATTAAGGTCGGTGATTTCTCCACACCGGCTAAGGCGACCGCAGAGCCGGGAGCGTAACCGATGACGAGTCCCGCACAGCGCCACATGATGCGGGTCTCGGCAGCGATGACCGCGCAGCGGGAAGCCGCCCCGCTGCGACATGCAACTGTCTATGAGCAGATGCTGGTTAAGCTCGCCGCAGACCAGCGCACACTGAAAGCGATTTATTCAAAAGAGCTGAAGGCCGCGAAAAAACGCGAACTGCTGCCGTTCTGGTTGCCGTGGGTGAACGGCGTGCTGGAGCAGGGCAAAGGTGCACAGGATGACATTCTGATGACGGTCATGCTGTGGCGTCTGGATACCGGCGATATTGCCGGTGCGCTGGAGATTGCCCGTTATGCCCTGAAGTACGGTCTGACCATGCCGGGTAAACACCGCCGCACCCCGCCGTACATGTTCACCGAGGAGGTGGCGCTTGCGGCCATGCGTGCCCACGCTGCCGGTGAGTCTGTGGATACCCGCCTGCTGACGGACACCCTTGAACTGACCGCCACGGCTGACATGCCTGATGAAGTGCGCGCAAAGCTGCACAAAATCACCGGTCTGTTTCTGCGTGACGGTGGTGATGCCGCAGGTGCGCTGGCGCACCTGCAACGTGCGACACAGCTCGACTGTCAGGCAGGCGTCAAAAAAGAGATTGAACGACTGGAGCGGGAGCTGAAACCGAAGCCGGAGCCGCAACCCAAAGCGGCCACCCGTGCCACGCGTAAGACCCGGAGTGCGACACCGGCAAAACGTGGACGCCCGAAAAAGAAAGCCAGTTAACAACCGAATGCGCCCCGCGCCAGGGCGGCACGCCGGTCTGTGAGGGTGAATCACCTGACACTGTACCGGCGTCCACCGCCCGACTTTTCAGAGGTAGTCATGATGACGCTGATTATTCCGCGAAAGGAGGCTCCCGTGTCCGGTGAGGGTACGGTGGTCATCCCGCAACCGGCAGGCGACGAGCCGGGGATTAAAAACACGTTCTTTTTTCCCGATATCGACCCGAAGCGCGTCCGGGAACGTATGCGCCTTGAGCAGACCGTCGCCCCCGCCCGTCTGCGTGAGGCCATCAAGTCAGGCATGGCTGAAACGAATGCGGAGCTGTACGAGTACCGCGAACAGAAAATTGCTGCCGGTTTTACGCGTCTGGCGGACGTTCCGGCGGACGATATCGACGGTGAAAGCATGAAGGTTTTTTACTACGAGCGCGCCGTGTGTGCGATGGCGACCGCGTCGCTTTATGAGCGTTATCGCGGCGTGGATGCCAGTGCGAAAGGCGACAAGAAGGCCGACAGCATTGACAGCACCATTGATGAGCTGTGGCGGGATATGCGCTGGGCAGTGGCGCGCATCCAGGACAAGCCGCGCTGCATCGTGAGTCAAATCTGATGAAGACCTTTGCGCTACAGGGCGACACGCTCGACGCCATTTGTGTCCGGTATTACGGGCGCACTGAGGGCGTGGTCGAAGCCGTGCTCGCCGCAAATCCGGGACTGGCTGAACTGGGGGCGGTGCTGCCACATGGCACCGCCGTCGAACTGCCCGACGTTCAGACCGCGCCCGTGGCTGAAACTGTCAATCTGTGGGAGTAACGCATGACAGCAGAAGAAAAAAGCGTCCTGTCGCTTTTCATGATTGGGGTGCTGATTGTTGTCGGCAAGGTGCTTGCCGGTGGTGAACCCATCACCCCGCGTCTGTTTATCGGGCGCATGTTGCTCGGTGGTTTTGTCTCGATGGTTGCCGGTGTTGTTCTGGTGCAGTTTCCTGACCTGTCACTGCCTGCGGTGTGCGGTATCGGCTCCATGCTGGGTATCGCCGGTTATCAGGTGATTGAGATTGCCATTCAGCGCCGCTTTAAGGGCAGGGGGAAACCGTAATGCCGGTAATTAACACGCATCAGAATATCGCCGCCTTTCTCGACATGCTGGCCGTGTCCGAAGGGACGGCGAACCATCCGCTGACGAAAAACCGGGGCTATGACGTGATAGTCACCGGACTGGACGGAAAGCCGGAAATCTTCACTGACTACAGTGACCACCCGTTCGCGCATGGCCGACCGGCGAAGGTGTTTAACCGTCGCGGTGAAAAATCCACGGCCTCCGGTCGCTATCAGCAGCTTTACCTGTTCTGGCCGCACTACCGCAAACAGCTTGCCCTGCCGGATTTCAGTCCGCTGTCACAGGACAGGCTCGCCATTCAGTTGATCCGCGAACGCGGTGCACTGGATGACATCCGGGCGGGACGCATTGAGCGCGCCATTTCACGCTGTCGCAATATCTGGGCGTCCCTGCCGGGTGCCGGTTACGGTCAGCGTGAGCATTCACTGGAAAAACTGGTCACCGTCTGGCGTACCGCTGGCGGCGTACCGGCTTAAACGGAGTAAACACCATGAAGAAATTATCCCTTTCACTGATGCTGAACGTGTCGCTGGCGCTGATGCTGGCACTGTCCCTGATTTACCCTCAGAGCGTGGCCGTCAGTTTTGTCGCCACCTGGGCGATTCTGGCGACGGTTATCTGTGTGGTTGCCGGTGGTGTCGGTGTGTATGCCACTGAGTATGTACTGGAACGCTACGGACGGGAGCTGCCGCCGGAATCGCTGGCCGTGAAGATTGTCACGTCGCTGTTTTTGCAGCCGGTGCCGTGGCGCAGGCGGTCAGTGGCTCTGGTAGTGATGGTGGCGACGTTTATCTCGCTGGTCGCTGCCGGGTGGATTTTTACCGCGCTGATTTATCTCGTGGCATCGGTGTTCTTCCGGCTGATACGTACGGCCTGCCGTCAGCGTTTTGAGGGGCGGGAACCATGTCAAAGCTGATGACTGTGCTGGTTGTGTTGTTATCACTGGCGGTGGCCGGTCTGTTTCTGGTGAAACATAAAAATGCCAGCCTGCGCGCCTCGCTGGACAGGGCGAACAACGTCGCCAGTGAACAGCAGACGACCATCACCATGCTGAAAAATCAGCTTCATGTTGCCCTCACCAGAGCAGACAAAAACGAGCTGGCGCAGGTGGCACTGCGTCAGGAACTGGAGAACGCGGCGAAGCGTGAAGCACAGCGCGAGAAAACCATCACGAGGTTACTGAATGAAAACGAAGATTTTCGCCGCTGGTACGGCGCTGGCCTGCCTGATGCTGTGCGCCGGTTGCACCAGCGCCCGGCCTGCACCGACGCCAGTGATTGTCCACAACGCCTGCCCGAAAGTGAGCCTTTGCCCGATGCCGGGCAGTGACCCGCAGACGAACGGCGATTTAAGTGCCGATATCCGGCAGCTTGAGAACGCGCTGGCACGCTGCGCCAGCCAGGTAAAAATGATTAAACACTGTCAGGACGAAAACGATGCTCAAACCCGACAGCCTGCGCAGGGCGCTGACTGATGCCGTCACGGTGCTGAAAACCAGTCCAGAGATGCTTCGGATATTCGTGGATAACGGGAGTATTGCCTCCACGCTGGCGACATCGCTGTCGTTCGAAAAGCGTTACACGCTCAATGTGATTGTGACCGACTTTACCGGTGATTTTGACCTGCTCATCGTGCCGGTGCTGGCGTGGCTGCGGGAAAATCAGCCCGACATCATGACCACCGACGAAGGCCAGAAAAAGGGCTTCACGTTTTATGCAGACATCAACAATGACAGCAGCTTTGATATCAGCATCAGCCTGATGCTGACCGAACGCACGCTGGTCAGTGAGGTGGACGGCGCGCTGCATGTGAAGAATATCCCGGAACCCACGCCGCCGGAGCCGGTCACCCGCCCGATGAAGCTTTATATCAATGGCGAACTGGTGAGCAAGTGGGATGAATGAGTTTAAGCGTTTTGAAGACCGGCTGACCGGACTGATTGAGTCGCTGTCACCGTCAGGGCGTCGGCGACTGAGTGCCGAACTGGCGAAACGTCTGCGGCAGAGTCAGCAGCGTCGGGTGATGGCCCAGAAAGCCCCGGACGGTACACCCTACGCGCCACGCCAGCAGCAGAGCGCCAGAAAAAAGACTGGTCGTGTTAAGCGAAAAATGTTTGCGAAACTTATCACCAGTCGTTTTTTGCATATCCGCGCCAGCCCGGAACAGGCATCAATGGAGTTTTACGGCGGGAAGTCACCGAAAATCGCCAGCGTGCATCAGTTCGGTCTGTCGGAAGAAAACCGGAAAGACGGTAAGAAAATTGATTATCCGGCGCGTCCTCTGCTCGGCTTTACCGGTGAGGATGTGCAGATGATTGAAGAGATTATTCTGGCTCACCTCGACCGTTAGTTGTGCCATTCCTGACACCTCATCGTCACATTGCCGCCGGTATGACCCGGCGGCATCCTTCCCGTTATGAACACTCTCGCAAATATTCAGGAACTCGCGCGCGCACTGCGTAACATGATCCGCACCGGCATTATCGTCGAAACCGACCTTAACGCCGGTCGCTGCCGTGTGCAGACCGGCGGCATGTGCACCGACTGGCTTCAGTGGCTGACCCATCGCGCCGGTCGTTCGCGCACATGGTGGGCACCTTCCGTGGGGGAACAGGTGCTGATTCTGGCCGTGGGCGGTGAACTCGACACGGCATTCGTTCTGCCGGGGATTTATTCCGGCGATAACCACGCGCCGTCTGCGTCGGCGGATGCCCTGCATATCCGTTTCCCTGACGGGGCGGTGATTGAGTATGAACCCGAAACCAGTGCACTTACGGTAAGCGGAATTAAAACGGCCAGCGTGACGGCTTCTGATTCTGTTACTGCCACGGTGCCGGTGGTCATGGTGAAAGCATCAACCCGCGTCACCCTGGACACACCGGAGGTGGTCTGCACCAACAGGCTGATTACCGGCACGCTGGAAGTGCAGAAGGGCGGGACGATGCGCGGCAACATTGAACACACCGGCGGTGAACTCTCATCAAACGGTAAGGTACTGCATACCCATAAACACCCCGGCGACAGTGGCGGCACAACAGGGGGACCTCTATGACAGCGCGTTATCTCGGAATGAATCGCAGTGATGGCCTGACTGTCACTGACCTTGAGCATATCAGCCAGAGTATCGGCGATATCCTGCGTACACCGGTCGGCTCACGGGTGATGCGTCGTGATTACGGCTCGTTGCTGGCATCAATGATTGACCAGCCGCAGACCCCGGCGCTTGAGTTGCAGATTAAGGTCGCCTGTTACATGGCGGTGCTGAAATGGGAACCCCGCGTCACCCTGTCATCCGTCACCACGGCGCGCAGCTTTGACGGGCGAATGACGGTCACGTTAACCGGCCAGCACAACGACACCGGCCAGCCACTTTCGTTAACCATCCCTGTGAGTTGAAACCATGCCGATTATCGACCTGAACCAGCTACCCGCACCGGATGTGGTCGAGGAGCTGGACTTTGAAACCATTCTCGCTGAACGCAAGGCGACACTGATTTCCCTTTACCCGGAAGACCAGCAGGAGGCGGTCGCCCGTACCCTGACGCTGGAATCTGAGCCTCTCGTCAAACTGCTGGAGGAAAATGCTTATCGTGAGCTTATCTGGCGTCAGCGTGTGAATGAGGCTGCACGGGCGGTGATGCTGGCCTGTGCTGCCGGTAATGACCTTGATGTGATTGGTGCCAATTACAACACCACGCGCCTGACTATCACCCCGGCAGATGATTCGACTATCCCGCCGACACCGGCAGTGATGGAGTCTGACACCGATTATCGTCTGCGTATTCAGCAGGCGTTTGAGGGCTTAAGCGTCGCCGGGTCGGTGGGAGCCTATCAGTATCATGGTCGCAGTGCCGACGGGCGTGTCGCGGATATCTCTGTCACCAGTCCGTCTCCGGCCTGCGTCACTATCTCTGTGCTGTCACGTGAAAATAACGGCGTCGCATCCGAAGACCTGCTGGCCGTGGTGCGTAACGCCCTTAATGGCGAGGACGTCAGGCCGGTGGCCGACCGCGTGACCGTGCAGTCTGCCGCCATCGTTGAATACCAGATAAACGCCACGCTGTATCTTTACCCTGGTCCCGAAAGCGAACCCATCCGCGCTGCCGCCGTGAAAAAACTGGAAGCATACATCACGGCACAGCACCGGCTGGGGCGCGACATCCGTCTGTCTGCCATTTATGCCGCTTTGCATGTGGAAGGCGTGCAGCGTGTCGAACTGGCCGCACCACTGGCCGACATCGTGCTCAACAGTACGCAGGCGTCTTTCTGCACCGAATACCGCGTCGTGACCGGAGGCTCGGATGAGTGATTCGCGACTGCTGCCGACCGGCTCATCACCGCTTGAAGTTGCTGCCGCAAAAGCCTGTGCGGAAATTGAAAAAACGCCGGTCAGGATTCGTGAGCTGTGGAACCCGGACACCTGCCCGGCAAATTTGCTGCCGTGGCTGGCATGGGCGTTTTCGGTCGACAGGTGGGATGAAAAGTGGCCGGAAGCGACAAAACGCGCCGTTATTCGCGATGCCTATTTTATCCACTGTCATAAAGGCACTATAGGCGCAATCCGGCGTGTGGTGGAGCCGCTCGGCTATCTCATTAACGTAAAGGAATGGTGGGAGACAAACGACCCGCCCGGCACCTTTCGCCTTGATATCGGTGTGCTGGAAAGCGGCATCACGGAGGAGATGTACCTGGAAATGGAACGGCTGATTGCCGATGCCAAACCCGCAAGTCGCCACCTTATCGGTCTGAACATTATCCAGGACATTCCCGGCTATCTGTATACAGGCGGTGTGGTCTGTGATGGTGATGTTATTACTGTTTATCCCGGATAAGTGAGAAACAATGAGCACGAAATTTAAAACCGTTATCACTACTGCCGGAGCCGCAAAGCTGGCTGCCGCCACTGTCCCCGGCGGGAAAAAAGTAAACCTGTCTGCAATGGCCGTGGGTGACGGTGATGGCAAATTGCCGGTGCCGGATGCCGGTCAGACGAAACTGGTGCATGAGGTCTGGCGTCACGCTCTGAATAAAGTCAGCGTGGATAACAAGAATAAAAACTATATCGTGGCTGAACTGGTTGTACCGCCCGAAGTGGGCGGCTTCTGGATGCGTGAGCTTGGTCTGTATGACGATGCCGGAACACTGATTGCGGTATCCAACATGGCAGAAAGCTATAAGCCAGAACTGGCTGAAGGCTCCGGACGTGCGCAGACCTGCCGCATGGTTATTATTCTCAGCAACGTGGCGTCCGTTGAGCTGAGTATTGATGCCAGCACAGTGATGGCGACGCAGGATTACGTCGATGACAAAATCGCAGAGCATGAGCAGTCCCGCCACCATCCTGACGCCACGCTGACAGAAAAAGGTTTTACTCAGTTAAGCAGTGCAACAAACAGCACCAGTGAGTCATTGGCGGCAACGCCAAAAGCGGTCAAGGCAGCAAATGACAACGCAAACTCACGTCTGGCGAAAAATCAGAATGGTGCAGATATCCAGGATAAATCAGCTTTTCTGGACAATGTTGGCGTTACCAGCCTGACGTTTATGAAAAACAATGGCGAAATGCCTGTTGATGCCGACCTGAATACATTTGGCCCTGTTAAGGCTTATTCAGGTATCTGGTCTAAAGCAACATCCACCAACGCAACACTGGAGAAAAATTTCCCGGAAGATAATGCTGTCGGTGTGCTTGAGGTTTTTGCTGGCGGCAATTTTGCAGGCACGCAACGCTATACCACACGTGACGGAAATTTGTATACCCGCAAACTCATTGGAACATGGAACGGTAATGATGGACCATGGGGAGCATGGCGCCATGTTCAGGCTGTAACGCGAGCTCTAAGCACAACGATTGACCTTAACTCTCTCGGTGGCGCAGAGCATTTAGGTCTATGGAGAAACAGCAGTTCAGCAATAGCTTCTTTTGAACGACATTACCCTGGGCAGGGAGGAGACGCGCAGGGCATTCTGGAAATTTTCGAAGGTGGGCTATATGGACGCACGCAGCGTTATACAACCCGTAACGGGACTATGTATATTCGCGGCCTGACAGCTAAATGGGATGCAGAAAATCCACAGTGGGAAGACTGGATCCAAATTGGTTATCAGACCAGTAGTACCTTCTACGAAGATGACCTGGATGATTTGATGTCTCCGGGTATTTACAGTGTGACAGGCAAAGCGACCCACACCCCAATCCAGGGGCAGTCTGGTTTTCTGGAAGTCATCAGGCGCAAGGATGGTGTCTATGTTTTGCAACGTTACACGACCACAGGAACCAGCGCAGCTACAAAAGACCGTTTATATGAGCGAGTGTTTCTTGGTGGCTCATTTAACGCGTGGGGGGAGTGGCGACAGATTTATAACTCAAACTCTTTGCCGTTAGAGTTGGGTATCGGTGGCGCAGTGGCAAAACTCACCAGCCTGGACTGGCAGACATACGATTTTGTGCCGGGCAGTCTGATAACCGTTCGGCTGGATAACATGACCAATATTCCCGACGGTATGGACTGGGGCGTCATTGATGGCAACCTGATAAACATCTCAGTCGGTCCGAGTGATGATTCTGGTTCGGGGCGCTCAATGCATGTATGGCGCAGCACTGTAAGTAAAGCGAACTACCGCTTTTTTATGGTGCGCATCTCAGGAAATCCGGGAAGCCGCACGATCACGACAAGACGTGTACCAATTATCGACGAAGCCCAGACATGGGGCGCGAAACAGACATTCAGTGCTGGCCTTTCTGGTGAACTGTCCGGCAATGCGGCGACAGCAACAAAGCTGAAAACAGCCCGTAAAATTAATAACGTTTCGTTTGATGGAACATCAGATATTAACCTGACGCCGAAAAATATTGGTGCATTTGCTTCAGGAAAAACAGGAGACACCGTTGCGAATGATAAAGCCGTTGGATGGAACTGGAGTAGCGGAGCCTATAACGCAACTACTGGTGGGGCATCAACGTTAATTCTTCATTTTAATATCGGTGAAGGAAGTTGTCCCGCAGCCCAGTTCCGCGTTAATTATAAGAACGGCGGTATTTTTTATCGTTCTGCTCGTGATGGTTACGGATTCGAGGCTGACTGGTCTGAGTTTTATACCACAAAGCGAAAACCTACAGCGGGAGATGTCGGTGCACTGTCGTTATCTGGTGGTCAATTGAATGGTGCTCTGGGTATAGGAACATCCAGTGCTCTTGGCGGTAATTCGATTGTTTTGGGTGATAATGACACGGGCTTTAAACAAAATGGTGATGGTAATCTGGATGTTTATGCTAATAGCGTCCATATTATGCGCTTTGTCTCGGGAAGTATTCAAAGTAATAAAACCATAAATATTACGGGGCGTGTTAATCCCTCGGATTACGGTAACTTTGATTCCCGCTATGTCCGGGATATCCGGCTTGGTGGTGCTGCCACATACAAACCTGCGAACAATGGCATGACATGGACACATCAGGCACCGTCCGGGTGTGTATATTCCGGCATTATTGTTCAGGATACCGGCTCAAACTCTGCCGATAACATTGGTGGTGTATATTACAGGCCGGTTCAGAAATACATTAACGGGACATGGTATAACGTGGCGCAGGTATAATTTATGCAGCATTTAAAAAATATTACGGCGGGTAATCCAAAAACGGTTGAACAATATCAATTGACAAAGGGTTTTGATGTTGTCTGGTTTTTTTCAGAAGATGGTAAGAACTGGTACGAAGAACAAAAGTATTTTGCTGATGACACGATAAAAATAGCGTACGACAAAGATAATATTATCCGCTATGTGGAAAAGGATGTGACAGCTATCAGACCGGATGGATTAAGTGTTGTTGAAGTGGCGGATATTACTGCTAACCGACGAGCGGACATTTCAGGGGGCTGGATGTTTAAGGACGGCAAAGTGATTAAACGCATTTATACGGCAGAGGAATTGCTGCAGCAGGCAGAAAACCGGAAAGCCAGACTTCTTGCAGATGCTGAATCCGTGATTTTGCCGCTGGAGCGCGCGGTCAGACTGAACATGGCAACAGATGAGGAGCGTAGCCGACTGGATGCATGGGAGCGTTACAGCGTTCTGGTCAGTCGTGTGGATCCTGCAAATCCTGAATGGCCGGAAATGCCGCAATAAGTTGTATGATCTCTGGAGTGAGCAAACATATCTATGGCACAGAGTAAAGCCTAATCTGACAGGCCGCTCTGTGTCTGGAGTAGATTTTAGTAAAGCATTATTTTATTAGTGCAAATTCTAATCAATACATTTTATGTATATGATATCCTGCAGACTTTAATGACTTGGTTTAGGCTAACCAGATAACACTGAAGGAATATTTTTGATAATTAAGGTGCGGTATGTTTACTAAGCGACGATTAAAAAATATTAACTGGGAGGCAAGTTCAGTGATTCTTGCTATGGTTCTCTTTGTTGGAAATATATTTTATACAAATCATCGTGATGATATAAGCATGGAGGCTGAGAGGGACAGTATCAGAACAATGTTTGCATATGAAATCGCTAATAACCATCGCGCTCTCACTTTTCTTGATAAAACGAGATATATTGGCTTTGACGAAAATTCGGAGCATTTTGTTGGCGAGCCTTTTGCCATTAATGTCAAATCATTAGGGGGGCCTCGCTTACAGATTGCATTAAACCAGACTGATAAAGTGTTTAAATCCTACTTCAGCGAATTAAGTAAGCTTGATAAAGAGGATGTTACTCTTCTTATGGACTATTACCATGAGCAAAGCATCCTGCTGGAGCGTGTAAAATCTACGTTACAGAAGATGAAAAGTGGTAATGATATTAAAGTTGATATTGATGGTTACTTATTAGAAGAACACTTCATGAATGAGCTTAATCTTTCTAATATTTTGCTTAAACGCTATAGCCATTTGTTGTCACAACACGCCAAAGAACATAAAACAAAAGATTTACATAATTGATAATCTGCTAATGGTTATTCATGGGGTAACTATGTTTTATATGTAATCCAACTCAGATGAATTATTGATTCTGGATAATAACCGCAGAGCGGCATATACCCTGACAGGCAAATGTCCGCTTCTTGTTCAAAGCAGACCGTCAGATTTGATAACTTTTGGGCTATGTAAATTGTCAGTCGGAAAATGAGTGAGTTCAAATCAGGACAGGCGGGCGAATTGCCCGCCTTTTCTTTATCTGTTGTTTCATCCACTGACCAACCAGGTCAAATAGCGTCTCATGCTCTGCACAACAGAAAATAGTTGCACCCATTAACCACGGAGTTAAACGGATGAGTGACTATCATCACGGCGTGCAGGTGCTGGAGATTAACGACGGCACCCGCGTCATTTCCACCGTATCCACTGCCATTGTCGGCATGATCTGCACGGCCAGCGATGCGGATGCGGAAACCTTCCCCCTCAATAAACCTGTGCTGATTACCAATGTGCAGAGCGCAATTGCAAAGGCCGGTAAAAAAGGCACGCTGGCGGCATCGTTGCAGGCCATCGCAGACCAGTCAAAACCGGTCACCGTTGTCGTGCGCGTGGAAGACGGCACCGGTGATGACGAGGAAACGAAACTCGCGCAGACCGTTTCCAATATCATCGGCACCACCGACGAAAACGGTCAGTATACCGGACTGAAAGCCCTGCTGGCGGCAGAGTCGGTAACCGGTGTTAAACCGCGTATTCTCGGCGTGCCGGGACTGGATACCAAAGAGGTGGCTGTTGCACTGGCATCAGTCTGTCAGAAGCTGCGCGCTTTCGGGTATATCAGCGCATGGGGATGTAAAACCATTTCCGAGGTGAAAGCTTACCGCCAGAATTTCAGCCAGCGTGAGCTGATGGTCATCTGGCCGGATTTCCTCGCATGGGATACTGTCACCAGTACCACCGCCACCGCGTATGCCACCGCCCGTGCGCTGGGGCTGCGCGCTAAAATCGACCAGGAGCAGGGCTGGCATAAAACGCTGTCCAATGTCGGGGTGAACGGTGTTACCGGCATCAGCGCATCTGTATTCTGGGATTTGCAGGAGTCCGGCACCGATGCTGACCTGCTTAACGAGTCAGGCGTCACAACGCTGATTCGCCGTGACGGTTTCCGGTTCTGGGGTAACCGTACCTGCTCTGATGACCCGCTGTTCCTCTTTGAAAACTACACCCGCACCGCGCAGGTGCTGGCCGACACGATGGCTGAGGCGCACATGTGGGCGGTGGACAAGCCCATCACCGCAACGCTGATTCGCGACATCGTTGACGGCATCAATGCCAAATTCCGTGAGCTGAAAACAAACGGCTATATCGTGGATGCGACCTGCTGGTTCAGTGAAGAATCCAACGATGCGGAAACCCTCAAGGCCGGAAAACTGTATATCGACTACGACTATACCCCGGTGCCTCCTCTTGAAAACCTGACCCTGCGCCAGCGTATTACTGATAAATACCTGGCAAATCTGGTCACCTCGGTTAACAGCAATTAAGGAGCATGACCGATGGCAATGCCGCGCAAACTCAAGTTAATGAACGTCTTTCTGAACGGCTACAGCTATCAGGGCGTTGCAAAGTCCGTCACGCTGCCAAAACTGACCCGTAAGCTCGAAAACTATCGCGGTGCGGGGATGAACGGCAGCGCACCAGTAGACCTCGGCCTTGATGACGATGCGCTGTCAATGGAGTGGTCGCTCGGGGGCTTCCCGGATTCGGTTATCTGGGAGCTTTACGCCGCAACCGGTGTGGATGCCGTGCCGATTCGTTTTGCAGGCTCTTACCAGCGCGACGATACCGGCGAAACGGTGGCCGTCGAAGTGGTCATGCGTGGACGTCAGAAAGAAATCGACACCGGCGAGGGTAAACAGGGAGAAGACACCGAGTCGAAAATCTCCGTGGTCTGCACCTATTTCCGGCTGACGATGGACGGTAAGGAGCTGGTCGAAATCGACACCATCAACATGATTGAGAAGGTGAACGGCGTCGACCGGCTGGAGCAACCCCGCCGAAATATCGGCCTGTGATTTTCATCCGGTCAGCCTGGCTGACCGGTTAACCCTGATTCAGAAGTGAGAAAACCATGAACAAAGAAAATGTCATTACCCTGGACAATCCGGTCAAGCGTGGTGAGCAGGTTATCGAACAGGTCACGCTGATGAAACCCAGTGCGGGGACGCTGCGCGGTGTCAGTCTGGCTGCGGTCGCAAACTCAGAAGTCGATGCACTGATTAAGGTGCTGCCGCGCATAACGGCACCGATGCTGACCGAGCAGGAAGTCGCCGCGCTGGAACTGCCTGACCTTGTGGCGCTGGCCGGTAAGGTGGTCGGTTTTTTGTCGCCGAACTCGGTGCAGTAACGTTCCCGAAAAATCTGTCGGTCGATGACCTGATGGCGGATGTGGCAGTGATATTTCACTGGCCGCCATCAGAACTGTATCCCATGAGCCTGACCGAACTCATCACATGGCGCGAAAAGGCGCTCCGGCGAAGCGGAAACACGAATGAGTAACAATGTAAAATTACAGGTATTGCTCAGGGCTGTTGACCAGGCATCCCGCCCGTTTAAATCCATCCGCACAGCGAGCAAGTCGCTGTCGGGGGATATCCGGGAAACACAAAAATCACTGCGCGAGCTGAACGGTCACGCATCCCGTATTGAGGGATTTCGCAAGACCAGCGCACAGCTTGCCGTGACTGGTCATGCACTTGAAAAGGCACGGCAGGAGGCCGAAGCCCTTGCCACACAGTTTAAAAACACCGAACGTCCGACACGTGCTCAGGCGAAAGTGCTGGAATCCGCGAAGCGTGCGGCGGAGGACTTACAGGCGAAATATAACCGCCTGACGGATTCCGTTAAACGCCAGCAGCGGGAACTGGCCGCTGTGGGAATTAATACCCGCAATCTTGCACATGATGAGCAGGGGCTGAAAAACCGTATCAGTGAAACCACCGCACAGCTTAACCGGCAGCGTGACGCGCTGGCGCGTGTCAGTGCGCAACAGGCAAAACTTAACGCAGTAAAACAGCGTTATCAGGCAGGAAAGGAGCTGGCCGGAAATATGGCCTCAGTGGGCGCTGCCGGTGTGGGGATTGCTGCTGCGGGAACGATGGCCGGAGTTAAGTTGCTGATGCCCGGTTATGAGTTTGCGCAGAAAAACTCAGAATTGCAGGCTGTGCTCGGTGTGGCAAAAGACTCCGCCGAAATGGCTGCACTACGCAAGCAGGCGCGCCAGCTCGGCGACAATACCGCAGCCTCGGCAGATGATGCAGCCGGTGCGCAGATTATTATTGCGAAAGCCGGTGGGGATGTTGATGCCATTCAGGCGGCAACGCCGGTCACGCTGAATATGGCGCTGGCGAACCGTCGCACGATGGAAGAAAACGCCGCCCTGCTGATGGGGATGAAATCCGCCTTTCAGCTTTCAAACGATAAGGTCGCTCATATCGGGGATGTTCTCTCCATGACGATGAACAAAACCGCCGCCGATTTTGATGGCATGAGCGATGCGCTGACCTATGCCGCACCTGTGGCAAAAAATGCTGGTGTCAGCATTGAAGAAACCGCCGCAATGGTCGGGGCGCTGCATGATGCAAAAATTACCGGTTCAATGGCGGGGACGGGAAGCCGTGCCGTGTTAAGCCGCCTGCAGGCACCGACGGGAAAAGCATGGGATGCACTGAAAGAGCTTGGCGTGAAAACCTCAGACAGTAAAGGGAATACCCGACCAGTATTTACCATTCTGAAAGAAATGCAGGCCAGTTTTGAGAAAAACCGGCTCGGTACTGCCCAGCAGGCTGAATACATGAAAACTATTTTCGGGGAGGAGGCCAGCTCAGCCGCCGCCGTGCTGATGACTGCCGCCTCAACCGGAAAGCTGGACAAACTGACCGCTGCGTTTAAAGCCTCAGACGGGAAGACCGCCGAGCTGGTAAATATCATGCAGGACAACCTCGGCGGTGACTTTAAGGAGTTTCAGTCCGCTTATGAGGCGGTGGGGACTGACCTGTTTGACCAGCAGGAAGGCGCACTGCGTAAGCTCACGCAGACGGCCACAAAGTATGTGTTAAAACTCGACGGCTGGATACAGAAAAACAAATCACTGGCGTCAACCATCGGCATCATTGTCGGTGGTGCACTGGCGCTGATTGGTGTCATCGGTGCCATTGGCCTCGTAGCCTGGCCGGTTATCACCGGCATCAATGCCATCATAGCGGCAGCAGGCGCAATGGGAGCAATCTTCACGACGGTTGGCAGTGCTGTTATGACGGCCATCGGGGCGATTAGCTGGCCGGTTGTGGCCGTGGTGGCCGCCATTGTCGCCGGGGCGTTACTTATCCGTAAATACTGGGAGCCTGTCAGCGCATTCTTTGGCGGTGTGGTGGAAGGGCTGAAAGCGGCATTTGCGCCGGTGGGGGAACTGTTCACGCCACTTAAGCCGGTGTTTGACTGGCTGGGCGAAAAGTTACAGGCCGCGTGGCAGTGGTTTAAAAACCTGATTGCCCCGGTCAAAGCCACCCGGGACACCCTGAACCGTTGCCGTGATACGGGCGTCATGTTCGGGCAGGCACTGGCTGACGCGTTGATGCTGCCGCTTAATGCGTTCAACAAACTGCGCAGCGGTATTGACTGGGTACTGGAAAAACTCGGTGTTATCAACAAAGAGTCAGACACACTTGACCAGACCGCCGCAAGGACTCATGCCGCCACGTATGGCACCGGCGGTTATATTCCGGCGACCAGCTCTTATGCAGGCTATCAGGCTTATCAGCCGGTCACGGCACCGGCTGGTCGCTCTTATGTGGACCAGAGTAAAAACGAATATCACATCAACCTGACGGGCGGTACTGCGCCGGGGACACAGCTTGACCGCCAGTTACAGGATGCGCTCGAAAAATACGAGCGGGATAAACGTGCGCGCGCCCGTGCCAGCATGATGCATGACGGTTAAGGAGGTGACGAAAAATGATGCTCGCGTTAGGTATGTTTGTTTTTATGCGCCAGACGTTGCCACACCAGACCATGCAGCGTGAATCTGATTATCGCTGGCCGTCAAATTCCCGTATCGGTAAACGGGATGCCTATCAGTTTCTCGGCGTTGGCGAGGAAAACATCACGCTTGCCGGTGTGCTTTATCCCGAACTGACCGGCGGCAAGCTGACGATGACCACGCTCAGGCTGATGGCAGAGGAAGGCCGGGCGTGGCCGTTGCTGGATGGCACCGGCATGATTTACGGCATGTATGTCATCAGCAGGGTGAGTGAAACAGGGAGTATTTTCTTTGCAGACGGCACACCCCGGAAAATTGATTTTACGCTGTCTCTCACCCGCGTTGATGAATCACTGGCCGCGCTTTATGGCGATATTGGTAAACAGGCGGAGTCGCTCATCGGTAAGGCCGGCAGTATGGCGACCAGATTCACGGGTATGACGGGGGCAGGATAATGCTGGATGCGCTGACATTTGATGCAGGCAGTACGCTGACGCCGGATTACATGCTGATGCTCGACAGCAGGGATATTACCGGCAATATCAGCGACCGTCTGATGAGCATGACCCTGACGGATAACCGGGGCTTTGAGGCTGACCAGCTTGATATTGAACTGAACGATGCCGACGGGCAGGTCGGGCTGCCGGTTCGTGGCGCTGTCCTGACGGTGTATATCGGCTGGAAAGGTTTTGCCCTGGTATGCAAAGGGAAATTTACCGTTGATGAGGTTGAACACCGGGGCGCGCCGGATGTGGTCACCATCCGCGCCCGGAGTGCAGATTTTCGCGGGACGCTCAATTCCCGCCGGGAAGGCTCCTGGCATGACACCACGCTCGGTGCGATTGTTGAGGCGATAGCCTCCCGTAACAAGCTGGAAGCCAGTGTCGCTCCGTCACTGGCCGGAATTAAAATCCCGCACATCGACCAGTCGCAGGAGTCTGATGTGAAATTCCTGACCCGTCTTGCTGAACGCAACGGCGGCGAGGTGTCGGTAAAAATGGGAAAACTGCTGTTTCTCAAAGCGGGGCAGGGGGTGACGGCCAGCGGTAAAAAAATCCCGCAGATTACCATCACCCGCAGCGACGGCGACCGTCATCATTTTGCGATTGCTGACCGCGGAGCTTACACCGGCGTAACGGCAAAGTGGTTACACACCAAAGACCCGAAGCCGCAAAAGCAGAAGGTAAAACTGAAACGCAAAAAGAAAGAGAAACACCTGCGCGCACTGGAGCACCCGAAAGCAAAACCGGTCACGCAGAAGAAAGCGCCAAAAGTACCGGAAGCGCGCGAAGGTGAATACATGGCCGGTGAGGCTGATAACGTTTTTGCCCTGACTACGGTATATGCCACGAAAGCACAGGCCATGCGCGCCGCTCAGGCGAAGTGGGATAAACTGCAACGGGGCGTTGCGGAGTTCTCCATCAGCCTGGCTACCGGTCGGGCAGATATTTACACGGAAACACCGGTCAAAGTGTCAGGCTTTAAGCGCGTCATAGACGAGCAGGACTGGACAATCACTAAGGTGACACATTTTCTGAATAATAGCGGCTTCACGACGTCCTTAGAGCTTGAGGTCAGGCTTTCTGATGTGGAGTACGAAACAGAAGATGATGAGTGATGTTTTTATTTTATCTGTTTGTTTTATAAGGATAATTTAACTAAAATGGCACCATCAACAAAACCGGAAGAGGTGCTCGCGATGTTTCATTGTCCTTTATGCCAGCATGCCGCACATGCGCGTACAAGTCGCTATATCACTGACACGACAAAAGAGCGTTATCATCAGTGCCAGAACGTGAATTGCAGCGCCACGTTCATCACTTATGAGTCGGTACAGCGATACATTGTGAAGCCGGGAGAAGTCCACGCCGTAAGGCCGCACCCGTTGCCATCAGGGCAGCAAATTATGTGGATGTAATTACAAACAGGAAGCCCCTCAGTCGAGGGGCTTTTTTGTCGATGTGGTCAATGTGTGGACGTGACCAGAAATAAATCCTTTTATTTCATTGTATTACGCGTAAAAAATAAGCCCGTGTAAGGGAGATTACACAGGCTAAGGAGGTGGTTCCTGGTACAGCTAGCATTTTATGGGTTATGTTTTTCAGCGAAACGGATGATAACCTTAATAAATGCAGCTGTATGTGATCGGTTTCTAAGAATTTTCCATCCGGGAAAAATAATCGAAATTAATCACTTACCGTGGGGGTTACGCGTGGTTTCCCCGGAGAAATTACGCATCAGGAGCGCGTAATTTAGCTCAAGATCCTGCGGGACCGGGAGCCACACAGTATAACCATCGCCTGGTGCGACCGGCATAGCTTCACCTTTGGCGTTTTCCATGTGCTCAAGGGTAAAGTTAATGTTGCCTTGCGGCGTCATCAGCTCAAGGCTGTCACCAACGGAGAATTTATTTTTCACCGCTACCGCCGCGAGGTCGCCCTTGCGCTCACCGGTAAACTCACCAACAAACTGCTGGCGGTCAGAAACTGAATAACCGTATTCGTAGTTCTGATAATCGTCGTGAGTATGACGACGCAGGAAACCTTCGGTATAGCCACGATGCGCCAGACCTTCCAGAGTTTCCAGCAGGCTGGTATCGAATGGTTTTCCCGCAGCTGCGTCATCGATAGCTTTACGGTAAACCTGCGCGGTGCGTGCGCAATAGTAGAAAGATTTGGTACGGCCTTCGATTTTCAGCGAATGCACTCCCATTTTGGTCAGGCGTTCTACATGGGCGATGGCGCGCAGATCTTTCGAGTTCATGATGTAAGTGCCGTGCTCATCTTCAAACGCGGTCATATACTCGCCCGGACGCTGGGCCTCTTCGATCATAAACACTTTGTCGGTTGGTGCGCCGATACCCAGCGTCGGCTCAACATTTTGCACCGGAATCGGCTCGTACTTGTGTACGATGTTGCCAACGTCATCTTCTTTCCCTTCCTGGACGTTGTATTCCCAGCGGCAGGCGTTGGTGCAGGTGCCCTGGTTCGGGTCGCGCTTGTTGATATAGCCAGAGAGCAGGCAGCGACCGGAGTAGGCCATGCACAGCGCGCCGTGAACGAAGATCTCTACCTCCATATCCGGCACCTGATTGCGGATCTCTTCAATCTCTTCCAGCGACAGCTCGCGAGAGAGGATCACGCGGGTCAGGCCCATTTGCTGCCAGAATTTCACCGTCGCCCAGTTCACGGCGTTAGCCTGTACCGAGAGATGGATCGGCATTTCAGGGAAGTGCTCACGCACCAGCATAATCAGCCCTGGATCGGACATAATCAGCGCATCCGGCCCCATTTCCACCACCGGTTTCAGGTCACGGATAAAGGTTTTCAGCTTGGCGTTGTGCGGTGCAATGTTGACCACGACATAAAACTTTTTCCCCAGCGCGTGGGCTTCATTGATGCCGAGCTGGAGATTTTCGTGGTTAAATTCGTTGTTGCGCACACGCAGGGAGTAACGCGGCTGGCCCGCATAAACAGCATCTGCGCCATAAGCGAAAGCGTAACGCATATTTTTCAGCGTTCCCGCCGGGGAAAGGAGTTCCGGTTTAAACATAATTCTCTCGTTCTGATGACAGGTCAGATCCGCTTCACCTGATGAAGCGGCCAGGGGAGTGCCCCCACTTTAAGGGCGGGCATTGTAGCGCTGTAGGGGGGAGCTGGTAAAGCGCCGGACGCCAACAACCCACGCCCGGCATCGTAATTACGTATTGTCTTTCACCGTCTGGCTTGTGCCATTGGCTTTAACGGAGGCAATTCCGGTTTCACGAGATTGCGCGGTGGCGTACATCTGGCTGGAGCCGATAATTTGATGATTAGCGGCTTTCAGATTGAAATAGAATTTGCCGTTGCTTGCCGTTTTTTTCTCATAGCGTTCTTCTTGCGGGCTGTTGCTACGCACCGACGCGATGCCCTTTTCCGCAGAGGCTTTTGAGGTATACAGCTCGCTGGTAAGGATAGTCTCACCATTGCCCGCTTTTAGCACAAACCGAAATTGATTATCACTGCTTTTACTGAGTTCAAACCAACCAGCCATAATGACTCCTTGATTGAAATTGCGTATCGAAAACAGCATCTAAAAGGACTGTTTACCGATTAAAGTATGAGCGATTTTCTGGTGCCTGCCAGGGCGGAGAGATAATGTCAGTTTGCTGACCATGCGTGGGATTATGTTGCCGGATGCGGCGTGAATGCCTTCTCCGGCAGGTAAAAATGTTAAACGATGCGGCAGGCGTCGGCTTCCCAGCGGTAACCGACGCCGTAAACGGCACGGATAAAGGACTGTTCGGCGTCGAGAGATTCCAGCTTGCGGCGCAGGTTTTTAATGTGGCTGTCGATGGTGCGGTCGGTTACTACGCGGTAGTCGTCATAAAGATGATTGAGCAATTGCTCGCGGGAGAACACTTTTCCTGGTTCGTGAGAGAGCGTTTTCAGCAGACGAAATTCCGCAGGCGTCAGGTCAAGCATTTTACCGCGCCATGAAGCCTGAAAACGACCTTCGTCGATAATCAACGGGCTTTCAGCATCCTGTTGCTGCAACTCACGCTGCGGTTTGCAACGGCGCAAAATGGTTTTGACGCGCGCTACCACTTCCCGTGGGCTGTACGGCTTACAGATATAATCATCTGCGCCAATCTCCAGTCCGAGCAGGCGGTCGATCTCTTCTATTTTTGCCGTCACCATCACGATAGGAATGTCAGAAAAACGACGAATTTCCCGGCACAGCGTCAAGCCATCGGTGCCAGGGAGCATCAGATCCAACAGGATCAGATCCGGTGGTGTCTGGCGCACATACGGCAGTACCTGATCGCCGTGGCTGATAAGCGTCGGCGCATAGCTCGCAGCACGCAGATAATCAATGAGCAACTGCCCCAGCTTCGGTTCATCTTCCACGATCAAAATACGCGGTGTGTTTTCGTCGATTGGTAACTCGGTCATACTTCTCTCTGTAAATCCCGTTCCAGCGGTAACTCTACTGTAATGCTTACCCCGCCAAAAGGCGAATGGGCAGCAATAATGCGACCATTATGTGCTTCAACAATGTTCAGGCAAATCGCCAGCCCCAGCCCGGAACCGCCGCTGGCTCGGTTGCGGGAACCTTCGGTGCGATAAAAACGTTCAAACAATTTTTGTAGCTGATCGTCACTGACGCCCGGCGCGCTGTCGGCAAAGGTCAGTCGCACCGTTTTGTCGTGCTGCCCGGCAGAGATTTTCAGGCTACCGCCGCTGTCAGTGTAGCGCAGGCTGTTTTCCAGTAAGTTATTGAATAACTGCATTAAACGGTCGCGATCGCCAAATACGGTAATACTGTCTGGCAGGGAAAATTGCAGTTTCAGGCCACGGCTGGCGAATCGTTCGCGAAAAGCGCCTCTGGAGAAAAA